>JACXTT010000269.1_pt1 | contig 85487 bp, 66 predicted proteins | sample 9270951 | NCBI WGS metagenome assembly JACXTT01 (sample SAMN15532306, study PRJNA645909) | rock metagenome | isolation source: weathered quartz diorite | place: Puerto Rico | collected 2017-06-21 | reverse complement strand
GCCATGTTGGATTCGGGGCCGCAGGGTTTGCCCGCGTCGTACAGCGCAGCGGCTCTCTCGACCATAAGGGCCGCGGCCTCGGTCGCCATGTAGGCGCGCGCGATCGGGAACTGCACGCCCTGGTTCTGGCCGATCGCGCGGCCGAACACCTTGCGCTCGCCGGCGTAGGCCGTCGCCTTTGCGAGGAACCATCTCGCGTCGCCGATGCACTCGGCTCCGATCAGGATGCGCTCGGCGTTCATGCCGTCCAGGACGTAGCGGAATCCCTTGCCTTCCTCGCCGACGAGGTTTTCCGCGGGCACCTCCAGGTTGTCGATGAAGATCTCGGTGGTCGCGTGGTTGATCATGGTGCGGATCGGGCGGATCGTGAGTCCGCGCCCGAGCGCGGCTTTCATGTCGACGATGAACACCGACAGGCCTTCGGTCTTCCTCTGCACCTCTTCGCGCGGCGCGGTGCGCGCCAGGAGCAGCATGAGGTCGGAGTGCTCGGCGCGCGAGGTCCAGACTTTCTGGCCGTTGACGACATAGCGGTCGCCTTTCCTGACTGCGGCCGTGCGGATCGAAGAGGTGTCGGTGCCGGCCGAGGGCTCGGTGATGCCGAAAGCCTGCAGGCGCAGCTCGCCTTTCGCGATCTTCGGCAGGTATTTCCTCTTCTGGGCCTCGCTGCAATGCCGCAGCACCGTCCCCATGGTGTACATCTGCGCGTGGCAGGCGGCGCCGTTCGCGCCGCTCTTCTGGATTTCCTCGAGAATCGCCGCGGCCGCAGCAAGCGGGAGGCCCGCGCCGCCGTATTCCTCGGGGATCAGGCACGAGAGCCAGCCCGCCTCGGTGAGCGCGCGCACGAACTCGGTGGGATAGCGCCGCTCGCGGTCCGTCTCGCGCCAGTAGTCCATCGGGAAGGTCGCGCAGAGTTTCGCGACGGCATCGCGTACTTCGCCCAGGTCGTGCTCGCGGACCGGCATTTTCTCCCCCGGATGACAGGTTATTATACGGTGGACCTCATTCCGATCCCTGCTCGCTCATGCCACACGTTCCCGCCTCCACCGCGCTTGCGCGCTTTCGCGTCCTCGATCTCTCGCGCGTGCGCGCCGGGCCGACCTGCGTGCGGCAGCTCGCGGACTTCGGCGCGGATGTCATCAAGATCGAAACGCCGCCGAGCGTCGAGAGCGAGACGATGGGCGGGCCGCGCCACGGCCCGGACTTCCAGAACCTGCACCGCAACAAGCGCTCGATCACCCTCAACCTGAAGGACAAGGAGGGCGTGGCGATCTTCATGAAGCTCGTAAAGACCGCCGACGTCGTCGTCGAGAATTACCGCCCCGACGTGAAGTTCCGCCTCGGCATCGATTACGATTCGCTCGCGAAAGTCAATCCGCGCATCATCCTCGCGAGCATTTCCGGCTTCGGCCAGGACGGACCGTACCGCGACCGGCCGGGCTTCGACCAGATCGCGCAGGGCATGGGCGGGTTCATGTCGATAACCGGGCTCCCCGGACAAGGACCTGTACGCGCCGGAACCGCGATCGCGGACATTTCGGCGGGCCTGTTCGCCGCGCTCGGGATCATGACGGCGCTGCTCGAGCGCGAGAAGTCCGGAGAAGGGCAGTGGGTGCAGTCCTCGCTCCTGATGTCGCAGATCGCGCTGCTCGACTTCCAGGCTGCCCGATACCTGATGACGGGCGTGCCTCCGGGGCAGGCGGGCAACGACCATCCGACCAGCATGCCGACCTCGGCATACAAGACGAAGGACGGCTACATGAACATCGCCGCGACCGGCGAGGCGATGTGGCGCCGGGTCTGCGAAGGCCTGGAGCGCGAGGACCTGCTCGAGCGCGAGGATTTCAGGGGCGAGCAGAACCGCTCGAAGAACCGCGTCGCGCTGAACGCGGAGATCGAGAAAGCGCTCGCCGCGCGCACCACCGCCGAGTGGATCAGGGTGATGACCGCGGCCGAAGTGCCGTGCGGCCCGATCTATTCGATCGATCAGATGTTCGACGACCCGCAGGTGCGGCACCTCGGCGCCGCAGTGAGCACGAAGAGCGCGAAGCTCGGCGAGATCCGCATCGTCAACCAGGCGGTGAAACTCTCGCGCACGCCGGCGCGAGTCGCAACGGCGCCGCCGGAGATCGGCGAGCACACCGCCGAGGTGCTCGCCGAGCTGGGTTACGGCGAGGCTGCGATCGAGGCGCTGCGGCGGAAGAAAGTCGTCTAGGGGCCCGCTACGGGTTGAGCAGCGGAATGCTCTTGTAGTCGCGCGCTTTCGGCAGCGACTGCAGATAGGCGTGGATGTCCGCGAGGTCCTGCTCCGAGAGGATCGCCGCCTGGTACGGCGGCATCGCCCCCCGGGTGTGGCGCACGAAAGCCGAGAACGCCTCGAACGGCATCGGGTCCGGCGCGAGCTTCGGGCCGGTGACGCCGCCCTGTCCCACGAAGCCGTGGCACTGCCAGCAGCCGTGCTTCACGTAGCCGGTCTTGCCCTTTTCCGCCGATCCGGCCGTCGCCGCGGAGTGGCTGAAGACGAGATCCGCCAGCGCGATCGCAAGCAGAAAAACGAAGCGCGTGCGGTCTTTCCTTTTCACCGCGGCTGCGTCCACACGTTGAGCAGCGCGGGCTGCCCAGCCTGCACCACCTTCACCGCTTCCTTCAGCGCGGAACCGAGCTGCGCCGGGTCCTTGATCGGGCCCTTTGCCCACCAGCCCATGGACTCGGCGAGCTTGTGATACTCGATGTCCGGGTTTTCGATTCGTGTGCCGACCGGGCCCATGTCGCCGCCGGTGTTCGCGACGCGGTTGCGGAAGTTGGACAGGCGCTGCACGTGCATGACCTCCTGGTGATAGCCGCGGTTGTTGTGCATCACCGCGAGCATCGGGATCTTGTGCTTGGCAGCGGTCCACAGCACGCCCGGGGCGTACATCAGGTCGCCGTCGGACTGGATGGACACCGAGAACCTGCCGAGGTCGCGGTTGGCGAGCGCGGCGCCGACCGAGGCCGGCGCGCCGTAGCCTACCCCGTAGCCACCCGAGCGCCCGAGCCAGTGGTGGTATTTCTCCATCGGCCAGAGGCGGTTCGGCCAGTTGCTGACGTTGCCCTCGGAGGCGACCAGCGACCAGTCAAGATCCTTTACCGCCGCGTACATCTCCATGCACAGGCGCGCGGTGCTCACCGGGCTCGCGTCCCAGCCGAGCGCCGCCGCCGCCCGGGTGCGCTCTTTGCCCTCGGCGTAGGCCTTCTTCGCCGCGTCGCCGCGCTTCTCGATCGCCGTCTTTCTTTCGCTCGGGATCGCCTGCTTCACCGCTTCGATCAGCGCCGGCAGCGTCGCTTCGGCGTCGCCCGCCATGGGCACGTCGATGACCTGGAAGCGCTGGAAGTCCTGGTAGTTCGCCTTGGTGTTCAGCTCGACCGAGCTGATGCTGATGAGCTTGGTATCGCGCTTGATGCGCGTCGAATTGGTGCCGATACCGCTATTCCCCGCGTTGTCGGTGTACGAGTTCACCGTCGCCCAGAAATCCGAGAGCTCGAGGCCGAGGATCACGTCGGCGCTGCTCACGGCGGTCGGTGGCGCGGAGAGGTAGTGCGTCCGCGGGAAGTTCATGCGGCCGCCCTGGTCGATCACCCGCGCCTGCAGCGTTTCCGCGAGCTGCACCAGCAGCCTCATGCCGTTCGGCGTGCGCGCCGCGCGGTCGGCGACAATCAGCGGGTTCTGCGCGGCGGCGAGCAGCCTCGCCGCCTCTTTCACAGCGCCCGAGTCGCCCTGCGGCGGCGCTGTCGGCACGTAGCGCGGGATGTAGGGCTTCTCACCGTGATCCCTCATGGGCTCCTGCTGCAGCCCCGCGTCGAGCGAGATCATCACCGGCCCGTAAGGCGGGGTCATCGCGATCTTGTAGGCGCGCACGAACGACTGCGCGAAATGCTGCAGCGACACCGGCGTGTCGTCCCACTTGGTGAAGTCACGCACCAGCGCGTTGATGTCCTGCGCCGAGTGGAAGGTGGGCACGCCCGGCGGCCGGGTCGCGGCGTCCATGTCGTTGCCGCCGACGACGATCACCGGCACGCGGTCGCACCACGCGTTGTAAATGCCCATGGTGGCGTGCTGCAGGCCCACGGTGCCGTGGCACAGCGTCATCAGCGGCTTGCCGGCGATCTTGAAGTAGCCGTGCGCCATGGCGACAGCGGATTCCTCGTGCATGCAGGTGAGGAATTCGGGTTGCTTGTTGCCGCCGTAGTTGATCAGCGACTCGTGGATCGCGCGGTAGCTCGAGGCGCAGTTCGCCGGCAGGTACTTGATCCCGAGCGTCTTGACGACGTCGACCATGAAATCCGACCCGGGGATGCCCGGGACGCGCGCCGGCTCGCGCGGCGTTCCGGTTTCGGCCTGGGCGACGTGCATGGAAGGTGGCAGCGCCGAGGGAATGCGCGCTGCAGGGGCCGGTTCCGCGGCGCGCGCGACGGGCGTGCTCATCGTGGCCGCGGCGGTCGCGGCGCCGGCCGCGACGACTCCGCTCAGGAACTTGCGGCGATCGACCTGAGGACCCGGATCCTTGCGTGCCATGGTTTTCTCCTCCTGAGCTGACCGCCTTGGCGCGGTCGTTGAAGCGTGATTCTAATCCAGGCGAAGTTTCAAGCGGACTCCCGGTCGCCGTTCCTCCCCGCGGAAAACCTCGCTACCTGCCTTTGAACTCCGGCTTTTTTTTCGCGAGAAACGCCTTCACGCCGGTGTTGAAGTCCTCGGTATCGAAGCAGGCGTAGGCCTCGTCGCGCTCGGCCGCGGTGGGCGGGCGCGGGCTGGCGAGGCGCCGTGCGAATTTCTTGTGCCAGCGCGCGACGAGCGGCGCGCCGTCGGCGATGCGCCGCGCGGCCGAGCGCGATTCTTCCTCGACCTTGTCGTCGGGAACGACGCGGTTCACGAGGCCCTTGCTCCTCGCCTCTTCCGCGCCGAACACGCGGCCCTCGAGCAGGATCTCGAGCGCGACGGCGCGGCCGACCAGAGCGATCAGCCCCTGCATCTCGCCGTAGCCGACGACGAGGCCGAGGCTCTTGATCGGTATGCCGAAACGGCTCGAAGTCCCGCAGATGCGCAGGTCGCACTGCGCGATGACTTCCAGACCTCCGCCGACGCAGACGCCGCGGATCATCGCCACGATCGGGTGACGGCACCGCGCGATCGCGCCCATCGTCGCCTCGAGCACCGCGCCGTATTTTTTTGCGCTCTTCGCGTTCCTGCGTGTCGTTTCGAATTCGGAGATGTCCGCGCCCGCGGCAAAGGCCTTGTCGCCCGCCCCCCGCATCACGATGCAGCGCAACGCCTTGTCGGCGTCGAGCTCGCGCATGACCTCTCCCAGCCGCTTCCACGAACCGAGACCGAGGGCGTTAAGCTTGCCCGGGTTGCTGAGGGTGACCGTGGCGATGTCGCTATCGCGGGTGAGAAGGATTTCCCCGGACATGAGCTTTTTTCCTATGCGGTCTTCCTGACGAGAGCGCTCCGCATCCGGCCGAACGCTGCGCCGATCAGCGGCCAGAAGAGCAGGACGAGCGCGAGCGTGGTGATCGAGCCGACCAGGCCGTTCGACCAGAACACGCGCATGTCTCCGCCGGAGCCTATCATCGACAGGCGGAAGGAGTCCTCGGCGCGGTTGCCGAGAACGAGCGCGAGCGTGAACGGCGCAAGCGGAATGCCGATTTTCTTGAATACGTAGCCGACGACGCCGAAGAGGAGCATCAGCCAGATGTCGAACATGGCGTTCTGGATCGCGTAGGCTCCGATCGCGCAGGACACCACGATCATCGGGGCGATCGCCGAGAACGGCACGCGCAGGACGGCGGCGAAGATCGGCACGGTCGAGAGCACGAGGATGAGGCCGACCACGTTGCCGAGATACATCGAAGCGATCAGGCCCCACACGAAACCCTTGTGCTCGACGAAGAGGAGCGGTCCCGGGTTCAATCCCCACACCATCAGGCCGCCGAGCAGGATCGCCGCCGTGCCCGAGCCCGGGATGCCGAGCGCGAGCATCGGCAGCAGGGCGGAGGTGCCGGAGGCGTGCGCCGCAGTCTCCGGCGCGAACACGCCCTCGATGCGGCCCTTGCCGAACGAATCCTTGTCCCTGGAGAAGCGCTTGGCGAGGTTGTAGCCCATGAAGGAGGCGGCGATCGCCCCGCCCGGCGTGATGCCGAGCCAGCACCCGATCGCCGACGAGCGCAGCAGCGTCACCCAGTAGCGCGGCATGTCCTTCCACACTTTGAGCACCACGCGCAGGCTGATGCTCGCGGCGTGTCCGCGCAGCGCGAGCCGCTCCTCCATCGTCAGCAGGATCTCGCTGATGCCGAACAGGCCGATCACCGCGACCAGGAAGTTGATGCCGCGCAGCAGCTCGTCGAAGCCGAAGGTCATGCGCAGCTGGCCGGAGACCGTGTCCATGCCCACGCCCGCGAGCAACAGGCCCAGCGCCATGGAGATGATGGTCTTGTGCTTTTCCTCGCGCCCCAGGCCGACGAAGGAGCAGAAGGTGAGGAGATAGACCGCGAAGAATTCCGGCGGCCCGAAGCGCAAGGCGAAGGAGGCGATTCCCGGCGCGAGAAAGGTGATCAGCAGCACCGCGACGAGCGAGCCGATGAAGGACGAGGTGAAAGCCGCGGTCAGCGCCTCCGCCGCCTTGCCCTGCTGCGCCATCGGATAGCCGTCGAAGGTCGTCGCCACCGACCACGCTTCGCCGGGGATGTTGAACAGGATCGAGGTGATCGCGCCGCCGAAGAGCGCCCCCCAGTAGATGCAGGAGAGCATGACGATGGCCGAGGTCGGATCCATCGTGAAGGTGAGCGGCAGCAGGATCGCGACCCCGTTGGGGCCCCCCAGGCCCGGCAGCACGCCGACGAATATGCCGAGCACGAGGCCCACCATCATCAGGGCGAGGATTTTCCAGGTCAGCAGGACGCTGAAGCCGTAGACGAGAAGCCCGAAAGCCTCCATCGCCCTAGCGCCCGAAGAGGGCTTCGAGCGGGCCCTTGGGCATGATCACGTCGAAGGCGATCTCGAAGGTGACGAACATCGCGAGCGAAAAGAGGAACGCGGTGAGAAGCGACTTCCAGGCGGCGATGCGTCCGACGAACACCATGAAGCCGGCGATCAGCAGGAAGCTCGCCACGTAGAGCCCGAGCCATTGCGTGAACAGGCAGAACAGCAGCGTCGGCACGAACACCTGCAGCACGCGGCGCAGCTGCTCGCGCGTGACGAAGGTTGCGCTCGCTTGCCCGCGGGCAAGGAGCTCCTTGGCGAGGCCCCAGAGGCTGGCGGCGGCCAGGATCACCGAGAGATAGAACGGGAAGTAGCCGGCCTGCGGGCCGGTCGCGTCCCACCCCATGCCGGTGCGCCAGTTGTCGAACGCGAGCACCCCGGCGAACGCGAGCAGCAGCAGCGAAACGGCGACGTCGACCGCGCGAGTGCTGGTCACCGCCGGCGAGTCGCTCGCCGGCGCAGCGGGATCCTCGACGACGATTTCGTCTCCGGGTTTTGACACTTAGTTCGCGACGAAGCCCGCTTCGGTCATCAGGCTCTTGTTGAGCGCGTCGTCCTCTTCGAGGAACTTGAGCATGTCGCGCCCGGTGAGGAAGACGGGCTTCAGCGCCTGCTTCTCCATGTAATCCTTGTATTCCGACGTCTGCGTCAGCTTCCTGAACAGATCGACGTAAAACGCGGTCTGGTCGGGCGCCACCTTGCCCGGCAGGAACATCGCGCGCAGCATCAGGTACTGCACGTCGACGCCTTCGTCCTTGCAGGTCGGGATGTCGTTCCAGGATTGTGTGTCGGTGACTTTGGTCTTGTACTGGATGCGCTCCTTGTCGAACACGCACAGCGCGCGCACCTGCCCGGCGCGCCAGACTTCGAGATTCTCCGAAGGATTGTTGACGTTCGACTGCGTGTGGTTGCCGACGAGCTGGGTCGCCGCCTCGCCGCCCGACTTGTACGGCAGGTAGGCGAACCTGGCGCCGGTCCTCTTTTCGAGGAACACCGTGAGCACATGGTCCTCGCGCTTGGAGCCGGTGCCGCCCATCTTGAACGGCGGATTGGCGGCCTTGGCGGCCGCGATGAATTCCTTCACGTTCTTGTAGGGCAGCGTGGTGTTGTCCCACAGCACGAACTGGTCGAGAGCGATGATGGAGATGGGCGTGAGCTCGCGCCAGTTGAACGGGATCTTGGCCGAGAGCGGCAGCATGTAGATGAGCGAATAGGCGATCAGGAACTTGTGCGGGTCGCCCGAGCTCGACTTCATGTAGATCAGCGCCTCCGCGCCCGATGCGCCGCCTTTCAGCGACACGACCATCGGCTGCTTCATCAGGTTGTTCTTCTGGATCGCGGCCTGCATCATCCTCGCCATCTGGTCGGAGGCGCCGCCCGCGCCGGCTGCGACGACGATTTCGACCGGCTTCCCCGGCTCCCACGCGAGAGCGGGTACGGCCGTCAGCGCGAACAATGCAAACGTGCTGCACTTGGCGAATTTCATGATGCCTCCTAGAAAAAAGCTCCGCGGTTTCTGGTCCAACCCGTTCGCGGATGCCGAAGACAAATTGGTGGACTCTAGGCCGCCTTGCGCGGCGCGGCGCGCGCGCTCTCGGCAAGGTGATCGAGCGCCGCGAGCACGCCGCCTTTCCTGTGCGGAACGTTCGCGAGCGCGAGGCCCATCTCGATGCCGGCGAGGGTGCCGGCGAGCATCAGATCGTTGAAGTCGCCGAGGTGTCCGATCCGGAATACCTTCCCCGCGAGCTTCCCCAATCCGGTGCCGAGCGACATGTCGTAGGCTTCGAGAATGATCTTGCGCAGCGCGTCGGCGTCGTGGCCGGCAGGCATCATCACCGCCGTGAGCGAGTTCGAGTATTCCTCGGGCACCGCGCACAGGATCTCCAGGCCCCAGGCGCGCACCGCGCGCCGCGTGCCCTCCGCGTGGCGCGCATGGCGGGCGAAGACGTTTTGCAGGCCTTCCTCCTCGAGCATCGCGAGCGATTCGCGCAGGCCGTAGAGCAGGTTGGTCGCCGGCGTGTACGGGAAGTAGCCGCTCTTGTTGTTGGATAGCATCTCGTCCCAGCCCCAATACGAGCGCGGGAGCTTCGCCGTTCGCGAAGCCTCGCCCGCCTTTTCGCTCACGCAATTGAACGACAGGCCGGGCGGCAGCATCAGGCCTTTCTGCGAGCCGGCGACGGTGACGTCCACGCCCCACTCGTCGTGGCGGTAGTCGATCGAGGCGAGCGAGGAAATCGTGTCGACCATGTAGAGCGCCGGGTGTCCCGCCGCGTCGATCGCCTTGCGTATCGCGCCGATGCGGCTCGTGACACCGGTCGAAGTCTCGTTGTGCACGACGCACACCGCCTTGATCCTGTGCTCGCGGTCTTCCTTGAGCCTGGCCCCGACCGCAGCCGGATCGACGCCGCGGCGCCAGTCGGTGGGGACGAGGTCGACCGAGAGGCCGAGCTTGGTCGCCATCTTGTTCCACAGAGAGGCGAAATGGCCGGTTTCGAACATCAAGACGCGGTCGCCCGGCGAGAGCGTGTTGACGAGCGCCGCCTCCCAGGCGCCGGTGCCCGAGGCGGGATAGATCACCACGGGCGCGTTGGTCTGGAACACGTTCTTCAGGCCTTCGAGGATCTCCAGCCCCATGGGGCCGAACTCGGGGCCGCGGTGGTCCATCGTGGCGCGGTCGATCGCGCGCAGTACCCGGTCGGGCACGTTGGTCGGCCCGGGGATCTGCAGGAAGTGGCGTCCGCTCCGGTGCGGCATGACGTGCTCGATTGTTTGGACGGAGGGCTAGTTTATCGGAAAAGCGCTCGGCTTCCATGACTTGGCTCAAGGCTGCGGTATCATGGAGCCACGCCCGGTTCGAAGGAAATCCCCATGCCGCTCGGCATCGACATCATCTCCGACGTGGTCTGCCCCTGGTGCTATATCGGCAAGAGGAGGATCGAGGCCGCGCTCGAGCTCTATCGAGAGCGCCGTCCCGGCGCCGCGCAGCCGAAAGTCACCTGGCATCCGTTCCAGCTGAATCCCGACATGCCCCCCGAGGGCGTCGACCGCGACGAATACGTGAAGCGCAAGTTCGGCGCCGACCGCGCCGCGCAGGTCTACGGCCGCATCACTGCGATCGGGAGGCAGGTCGGCATTCCGTTCGATTTCACCAAGCTCACGCGCCAGCCCAACACCCTCGCCGCGCACAGCCTGATCGCGCTCGCGATAGACTCGGGACAACAGGACGCGATGGTTGAGGCCTTGTTCCGCGCGTTCTTCCTGGAGGGCAAGGACCTGACTTCCGCCGAAAGGCTCGCCGAAACCGCCGTCGGCGCCGGTCTGGACGCGGGCGACGTGAAGGCGTTCCTCGCGAGCGAGACCGCGCGCGCGCATATCGAGGCCGAGGACAAGCAGGCGCGCAAGATCGGCGTCGAAGGCGTGCCTTTCTTCATCTTCAACAAACGGCTCGCGGTCTCGGGCGCGCAGGAGCCCGAGGTGCTGCTCGAGGCCATGCTCGAAGCGGAGAAGGAGCCCGTGCCTTCCGCGGCGCAGTGAAACCGCGATTCCGATGGATCGCCCGCCGGCCAAGGTCTTACCGGTCTCGTTCCATCCGCGCGCCGGCGACGCCGCGCTAGCACGGCGCCTCTCGCGCGAGATCGAAGGCGAAGTCCTCTTCGATCCGGCGAGCCGCGGCCGCTATTCGACCGACGCCTCGATCTATCAGATCGACCCGGTGGGCGTGGTCGTGCCTAAGACCGAGCAGGACGCGAAAGTCGCGCTGCGGATCGCCGTCGAGGAAGGCGTTCCGGTCCTGCCGCGCGGCGCGGGCAGCTCGCAATGCGGCCAGACGGTGGGCGCCGCGCTCGTCATCGACCACAGCAAATTCCTCAACAAGATCGTTTCCTTCGACAGGGAGGCTGCGACCGCCGTGGTGCAGCCGGGAGTCGTGCTCGACGGCCTCAACGCGCACCTGCGCCCGCACGGCCTGTGGTTCCCGGTGGATGTCTCCACCAGCGCACAGGCGACGATAGGCGGGATGGCGGGAAACAATTCCTGCGGCTCCCGCTCGATCCGCTACGGCAACATGGTGCACAACGTGCTCGGGATCGACGCGCTCCTCGCAGACGGCTCGGAGCTCCACTTCGGCGCAGTCAATCCGGCCGACATCATGGGCCCCTCGCGATACGTCGAGCTCGTGAGAAAGGTCCACGCGATCGCCAAGCGCGAGGCGGAGGAGATCGAAGCGCGCTGGCCCAAGGTCCTGCGGCGTGTGCAGGGCTACAACCTCGATTTGGTCGCCCCGCGCGGCGGGTGGAACTTCGCGCAGCTTCTGGTGGGCTCCGAAGGCACGCTCGCCTACTCGAAACGGATCCATCTCAAGCTCTCCCCGCTGCCGCGGTTCAGGGCGCTGGGCATATGCCACTTCGCCGCTTTCCGGCGCGCGATGGAGGCTCCGCAGCACATCGTGAAGCTCGCGCCAACCGCGGTCGAGCTGGTCGACCGCACCATGATCGGCCTGGCACGCGGGAATCCCGCCTACCGCGGCATAGTGGAAAAATTCATCAAGGGCGATCCTGAGGCCATCCTGCTGGTCGAGTTCGTCGGAGACGATCGCGACGGCCCGGCTGCCAAGCTCCAGGAGCTCTGGGAGCTGATGGGCGATCTCGGCAATCCGGACAGCGTGATCCAGATCAACGACATCGCCCTGCAGCGCGATATCTGGGAGGTGAGAAAAGCGGGCTTGAACATCATGATGTCGATGAAGGGCGACGGCAAGCCCGTCTCGTTCATCGAGGACTGCGCCGTGCCCCTCGAGAACCTCGCCGAATACACGGATGCCCTGACCCGGGTGTTCCGCAAGCACGGCACCGAAGGCACCTGGTACGCCCACGCCTCGGTCGGAACCCTGCACGTACGGCCGATTCTCGACATGAAGAAAGACGGCGCCGGGAAAATGCGGGCGATCGCCGAGGAAGCCTGCGCGCTCGTGAAAAAATACAAGGGCGCCGCCTATTCCGGCGAGCACGGCGACGGTCTGGTGCGCTCGGAGTGGATAGCGCCGATCATCGGTTCGCGCCTTGCCGCGGCGCTCGCCGAGATCAAGGACCTTTTCGATCCGAAGGGCCTCTTGAACCCGGGAAAGATCGTGCGGCCGTCGAAGCAGGACGATCGTACGCTTTTCCGGTTCAAGCCCGGATACGCGGCCGAACGACTGGACACGGTGCTCGACTGGAGCGAGTGGAGCGTGCCGGGCGCGGCGAGCGCTGGTTTCGCGGCGGCGGTCGAGATGTGCAACAACAACGGGCACTGCCGCAAGTTCGACGCCGGAACGATGTGCCCCTCTTTCCGCGCGACCGGTGACGAGCGGCACCTCACGCGCGGGCGCGCAAACTCGCTGCGCCTCGCGCTCTCCGGCCAGCTCGGTCCCGGTGCCTTCACGTCGGACGAGATGTACGAGACGCTGGCTCTGTGCGTGTCGTGCAAGGGCTGCAGGCGCGAATGCCCGACCGGCGTGGACATGGCGAAGATGAAGATCGAATTCCTGCATCACTATCACGCCCGCCACGGCTATTCGCTGAAGGACAAGCTGATCGCCTACCTTCCGCGCTACGGCCCTCTGGCCTCGCGCTTCCCGCGGACGGCGAACGCGGTCCAGCGGATGGGCAAGCGCGCCTTCGGGTTCGCCGCCCAACGCTCCCTGCCGAAGTGGCGCCGCTCGTTCCTGAACTCGCTGCGCCGATCGAGCAGCGACGGCAAGGCCGGCGAGGTCGTGCTCTTCGTCGACACGTTCAACAACTACTTCGAGCCGGAAAACGCACGCGCCGCGCTCGCCGTGCTCGACCGGGCCGGGTACGGCGTGCATATCGCGAGGGCAGGCGACGCCAGCAACGAAAATGAGCGGCCGCTGTGCTGCGGCCGCACTTTCCTCGCGGCGGGAATGGTCGAGCAGGCGAAGGCCGAGGCTCAGCGGGTGCTGGCCGCGCTCGAGCCCTACGTGGGACGCGGCGTCGATGTCGTCGGCCTCGAGCCTTCCTGCCTTCTGACCCTGCGCGATGAATTCAAGGCGATGCTCCCGGGCGGCGAGACCGACGCGCTCGCCGCGCAGGCGCTGCTCTTCGAGGAGTTCCTCGCGCGCGAGCACGAAGCGGGGCGCCTCGCGCTCTCCCTGAAACCGCTCCCCGAAAAGCGCGCGTTCGTGCACGGCCACTGCCACCAGAAGGCCTTCGGCGCGATGCCGGCGGTGCGGCAGACGCTCGCGCTCGTGCCCGAGCTCGAGATCGAAATGATCGAATCCTCCTGCTGTGGCATGGCCGGCAGCTTCGGCTACGAGGCCGCGCATCACGGCATCTCGATGAAGATGGCCGAGGCTGCGCTCCTGCCCAAGGTGCGCGCCGCAGGCTCCGATACCATCGTGGTCGCCGACGGCACCAGTTGCCGCCACCAGATCGCCGACGGCGCGGCGCGGCAAGCCGTGCACGTCGCGCAAGTGCTGGCCCGCGCGCTGGCCTAGGGCGCGCCGCGCGCAATGGCCCTCGAAGGCGCCGAAGCGGCGCTCGCCCTCGCACCGATCGCTTTCGCAGCCGGTTTCATCCAAGGCCTTACGGGCTTCGGCTCGGCCCTCGTCTCGATTCCGCTCGCGACGTTCTTCGTGCCGCTTCCCTTCGCGCTCGCCGTGTTCGCGGTGGTGGATTTCGCGAACGGCCTGCGTCTGGGGCTGGAAAACCCGCGCAACGCGGTGCTCGGGGACGTCGCGCGCATGGTCCCGCTCATGATCGTGGGGATCGTCGCCGGCACCACGCTGCTCGTCAACCTGCCGCGCAACACGTCGCTCATTGCGCTCGGGGCCTTCGTCCTCGGTTACGCGATCTACAGCCTCTCGCGGCGCGGAGCTTCCGCCGCAGTCAGCCGGAACTGGGCCTTCCTCGCCGGATTTTGCGGCGGCCTTTCGGGGACGCTCTTCGGGGCGGGAGGGCCGCCCTACGCGATCTATCTCTCACACCGCACCCTCACCAAGGAGCAGTTCCGCGCAACCATGACCCTCACCACCATCTTCAGCATCGGTCTGCGGCTGGTCGCGTTCGCGGTGACGGGGCTGCTCACGCAGGACGGGGTGTGGCTGACCGCGGCCGCCGCGATCCCCGCGGGGCTTCTGGCCGTCTACATCGCGTCGCGCGTTTTCCGCGTGATCTCGCGCGAGATGGTGATGCGTGCGGTGGGAATCCTGCTGCTCGCGAGCGGCGCGTCGCTCATCGCGCGCGGGCTCGGTTGAAGGCCCTTTTTCAGGCGGGGATGTCTGGATCGAGTTGTCTCTCTATCCAGGAGATCTGGTCTTTCAGGAGAAGCTTGCGCCGTTTCATTCTGGTGAGCGCGAGCTGATCGTGGGAGGGGTCGTCGGCGATCCGGTGAATTGCAGAGTCCAGGTCCCGGTGCTCGAGCTGCAGCTCGTGCAACCGCTGCCTCATCTGCGCCTGCATCTGTTCGTCCCTCGTTTCCACCATCGGGCACCGCTTTTATTTTAGACCTTTTGCGGCCTGCGCCAAGCCCAAACGAGCATCCCGATCCCGAACGCGATCATGGGCGCCGACAGCCACTGGCCCATGGACAGGTTGAGCGCAAGAAGCCCAAGAAAATCATCAGGCTCGCGAAAGTATTCGACCGCGAATCGCAATGTTCCGTAGCCGAGGAGAAACGCACCCGACACCACCGCCGTGGGCCTGGGCTTCGAAGAGTAGATCCACAGGATCCCGAAAAGGAGCACCCCCTCGAGGCCGAACTGGTAGAGCTGCGAGGGGTGGCGCGGGAGAGGCCCTGCGCCGCGGAACAGCATCCCCCAGGGCACGTCGGTGACCCGGCCGTAGAGCTCGCCGTTGATGAAATTGCCCAGGCGCACGGCTGCGAACGCAAGGGGGGCGAGGGGCGCGAAGAAATCCGTCACCTCGATCCAGCGCAGGCCCTGCTTTCGCGCGACCCACCAGATCGCGAGAAGCACGCCGAGGAAGCCTCCGTGAAAGGACATGCCGCCGTGCCAGACCGCGAACACCTCGAGCGGATGGGAGAAGTAATACGCCGGCTTGTAGAAGAGCACGTATCCGAGCCTGCCGCCGAGCACCACGCCGAGCACGCAGAAGAACAGCAGATCATCCAGCGCCGCGACGGTGACGCGCCCCGCCATCGCGCGCGCGATGCGCAAGCGCCCGAGCCAGTAGGACAGCGCGAACCCGACGAGATACGTGATTCCGTACCATCGGATCGCGATCGGGCCGAGCGAGATCGCGATCGGGTCGAAGTTCGGATGGACGAGCATGGAGGGTCGCGGCGCGCTTTCAAGTAAAATGCAGTCGAAGCGTAACTGATTTTCTGCACTCGGAGTTTTTTTCCATGGCGGACAACTGGAGAAGCAGGACGATCACCCAGGGCGCGGCGCGCTCGCCGAACCGCGCGATGCTGCGCGCGGTCGGCTTCGGCGACGGAGATTTCCAGAAAGCGATCGTCGGCGTCGCCAACGGCCATTCGACCATGAATCCATGCAATGCCGGAATCCAGCCGCTCGTCGACAGCGCCGTCGCCGCTGTGAAGTCGGCGGGCGCGATGCCGCAGGTGTTCGGCTTTCCCACGGTGACGGACGGCATCGGCATGGGCACCGACGGCATGAAGTATTCGCTCGTCTCGCGCGAGGTGATCGCCGACTCGATCGAGACCGCGGTGAACGGGCAGCTGATGGACGGCGTCCTCTGCGTCGGCGGCTGCGACAAGAACATGCCGGGCAGCGTGATGGCGATGGCGCGAATCAACGTGCCGGGCATCTTCGTGTACGCGGGCACCATCAAGCCCGGGTTCTGGAAAGGGCAGAAGCTCACCATCGTCTCGCCTTTCGAGGCAGTGGGCGCGCTCGCCGCGGGGAAGATCTCGCAGGAGGATTTCGATGGCATCGAGAAGAACGCCTGCCCTTCGGTGGGCGCCTGCGGCGGCCAGTACACCGCCAATACCATGTCCTCCTCGTTCGAGGCGCTCGGCATGAGCCTGCTGGGATCCTCGCAGATGGCCTCGCCCGATCCCGAGAAGGCTGAATCCGCTGCCGAGTCCGCCAGGGTGCTGGTGAACGCGATCCGAAACAACATCCGGCCGCGCGACATCATCACGCGGAAATCGATCGAGAACGCCGTCACTCTCGTGATGGCCACCGGCGGCTCGACCAACGCCGTGCTGCACTACCTCGCCATCGCCAGCGCAGCGGGGGTGAAGTGGACGATCGACGATTTCGAGCGCGTGCGAAGGAAGGTCCCGGTGTTGTGCAACCTGAAACCCGCGGGTCCGTACGTCGCCACGGATTTTCACGCCGCGGGCGGCGTGCCGCAGGTGCTGAAGATGCTGCTCGCGCACGGCCTGGTCCACGGCCAGTGCATAACGATCACCGGGCGCACTCTCGCCGAAGAGCTCGCGAACGTGCCCGATGAGCCCGGAGCCGGCCAGGACGTCATCCGTCCCTGGAACAGACCCGTGTATGCGCAAGGGCACCTCGCGATCCTCAAGGGGAACCTCGCCACCGAAGGCTGCGTCGCCAAGATCACGGGCCTCAAGCAGACCTCGATCACCGGCCCGGCGCGCGTGTTCGATTCGGAGCCCGCGGCGATGACCGCGATCCTCGCGAGGAAGATCAAGGCGGGCGATGTGATCGTGATCCGCTACGAGGGACCGAAGGGCGGCCCCGGCATGCAGGAGATGCTGGCGCCCACTTCCGCGCTCATCGGCCAGGGCCTCGGCGAATCGGTAGGCTTGGTCACCGACGGCCGCTTCTCGGGCGGCACTTGGGGCATGGTCGTGGGGCACGTGGCGCCGGAGGCCTACGTGGGCGGAACGATCGCGCTGGTGAAGGAAGGCGACTCGATCACGATAGACGCGAAGAGGCGCCTCATCCAGCTGAACGTCTCCGTGAAAGAGCTCGCCGCGCGAAAGAAGAAATGGAAGCAGCCCAAGCCGCGCTACACGCGCGGCCTCCTCGCGAAGTACATGAAGCTCGTGTCCACCGCGAGCAAGGGCGCCGTCACGGACGGCTGAGCGAGCAGGGGAACCCTACGGTTCCCCCGGTTACTCCCTCCCCAAGCGAAACCCGCTCAGTACCGTACCGGGGAATCCATAAAGCTCTGCGGCGGGCTGCGGCCCACCAGCGACTCGAGCAGGATCAGCTCGCTGTCGGTGTGGTTGGCGACGCTCGCCGGGACGATGGCCCGCTTGCGGCCGTCCCCGTAGATGTAGCGCGGCGATTCGTGGTGACGCGTGCTGTAGGACTCGCGCGCTCCGCCCATCGTCGCTGCGACGTCGGCCGTGCCGTAGCACAGGCAGAAGTAGGTGCGCTGCGGCTCGGCCTCCGTGTAGGCGCCGGTGCCGCGGATTCCTATGCTCGCAGTCGCGGTCACCAGGCGCCGCTCGCCGCCTGAGCCGAAGACCCCGAGCAGCTTGCCGGTGACCAGTTGCAGAGCGCTCACGAGCAAGCCGCTCCCGATCAGCTCCGCGCGGCTGTTTCCCCGCATCAGAAACGCGTCCTGCCCGACGACGAAGGTAGCGACTGCGCCGTCCCCGAGCACGATCACATCGCCGGGGCGCACCAGAGTCCCCGCCCCGGCGGGCTTGCCGTTGATCCTCATGTCCCCCTGAACGGTGCGCACGCCCTGCTTCGCGGATGTTTGCGCGAGCGCGCGCCCAAGCGCCGCGGGCAAGCCGATTCCGGCGGCCAAGGCGAGCAGCGCACGGCGCCGCGCGAGATCGACTTCCATGCGAGTTCTCCCGGTAGTCGGCAGCTAGTTTAAACTGGCGGACCACTCCTGCAGTCCCTAGTCATGCCCAATCGCCTCGCACGGGAAACCAGTCCCTACCTCCAGCAGCACGCGGGGAATCCCGTCGACTGGCACGCCTGGGGAGAAGAAGCGCTCAAACGGGCGCGTGAGGAGGACAAGCCGATCCTCCTCTCGGTCGGATACTCCGCCTGTCACTGGTGCCACGTGATGGCGCACGAGTCCTTCGAGGACCCGGCGGTGGCCGAGGTGATGAATCGCCTGTTCGTCAACGTCAAGGTGGACCGCGAGGAACGTCCGGATCTCGATCAGATCTATCAGCTCGCGCACCAGATGCTCGCCCAGCGGCCGGGCGGCTGGCCGCTCACCATGTTCCTCACGCCCGACGGCGCGCCTTTCTTCGGCGGTACTTATTTTCCCAAGGAGCCGCGCTACAACCTTCCGGGATTCCCGCAGCTCCTCGAGCGCGTCGCGCGGATCTACCGCGAGCAGCGCGATGAAATCGGGCGCCAGAACCGGACGGTTCTCGCCACCTTCGAAAGCATGCAACCCGGCGCGCCCGCGCATCACTCGGAGCTGTCGGCGGCGCCGATAGCGGAGGCCCTGCGCAGTCTCAAGACGAATTTCGATTCGCGTTACGGCGGCTTCGGCGGAGCGCCGAAGTTTCCGCACCCGGCGGATTTCGAGTTCTGCCTGCGGCGCTCCGCCGCGGCGGGCGACGGCTCGGCCGAGCGGGTCGCCACGTATACGCTCGAGCGCATGGCGCTCGGGGGCATCTACGACCAGATCGGGGGCGGATTCTCGCGCTACAGCGTTGATGCGCAGTGGCAGATCCCGCATTTCGAAAAAATGCTGTACGACAACGGCCCCCTGCTGCGCCTGTATTCCGACGCGTGGACCGCGACGAAGAACCCGCTGTTCGCGCGCGTGGCCGAAGAGACCGCGGGCTGGGTGATGCGCGAAATGCAGTCCCCCGAAGGCGGCTACTACTCGTCGCTCGACGCCGACTCCGAGCACGAGGAGGGCAAGTTCTACGTGTGGACGCCCGGGGAAGCGCAGGCGCTCGTTTCACCGGAAGAGTACGCGGTGCTCGCGCCGCATTACGGACTGGACGGCCCTCCCAACTTCGAGAATGCGCACTGGCACCTGAACGTCGCGCGCACCCTCGCCGCCGTCGCCGACACGCTCGGAAAGAGCGAGGACGAATGCGCCCGCCTGCTCGAATCGGGAAGAAAAAAGCTCTTCGCCGCGCGGGAGAAGCGCGTGCGCCCGGGGCGCGACGAGAAGGTCTTGGTCAGCTGGAACGCGCTCATGATCGCCGGGATGGCGCGCGCAGCGGCGGTGTTCGGCCGCGGCGAGTGGCTCGCTTCGGCGAGGCGCGCGCTCGGTTTCATCCGCGGCACGATGTGGAAAAACGGGCGGCTGTTCGCGACGTACAAGGACGGGCAGGCGCACCTCAACGCCTATCTGGACGACTATGCCTATCTCCTTGCCGCGCTCCTGGAGCTGCTGCAGGCGGAATTCGACGCGGGAATGCTCGCTTTGGCCGAGGACCTAGCCGAAGTGCTGCTCGAGCAGTTCGAGGACAAGGCGAACGGCGGGTTCTTCTTCACCAGCCACGATCACGAGCGGCTGATCCACCGCCCCAAGCCCGGCTACGACAACGCCACGCCATCGGGGAACGGCGTGGCGGCGTTCGCCCTGCAGCGCCTGCACTTTCTCGCCGGCGAGTCGCGCTACGCGCTCGCCGCCGAGCGCACGCTCGCGCAGTTTCATTCCTCGGTGAGCGAGCAGCCGGCGGGGCACGCGACGCTGCTCATCGCGCTGGAGGAGCACCAGCGGCCGACGCGCACGGTGATTCTGCGCGGGCCGTCGGCGGAGCTGCGGCGCTGGAAGAACGCGCTCGCGCAACGCTATCTGCCGCACACCATGGTGATCGCGGCCGGAACCGAGCTCCTCGAGCTGCCGCCGGTCCTCGCCAAGCCCGCGGGAATCGCGGTCAACGCCTGGGTGTGCGAGGGCGTTACCTGCCTTGCGCCCCTCGATCGCCTGGAAGACCTGGTCGAACGGGTTTCCAAGCCGGGCGAAATACAGTAGCATTGCGCAGAATTTTTTTACCTTCCCGGAGAATTCATGAAACCCCTGGTGCTATCCGCAGCCGCCGTATTCACATTCGCGAGCGGCCCCTTGCTCGCGGCCGACGCGCAGGAGCTCTTGAAGGAAAAAGCCTGCTTGAGCTGCCATACGGTCGACAAGAAACTGGTGGGCCCCGCGTACAAGGAGGTGGCGGCCAAGTACAAGTCCAGAAAGGACGCCGAGGCCTACCTGGTGAAGAAAATCAAAGAAGGCTCGACCGGCGTGTGGGGTCCCATCCCGATGCCGCCGAACGGGACCGTCGGCGATGACGATGCAAAGACTCTGGCTAAGTACATTCTGACGGTCAAGTAGGCGAAACCCGGCAATCGGGCGTTGCCGGCTTGCCGCCAGCAGCCGGCGAACCACTTCGCCCACGGCGCGTGAAGCGCCGCTGAAAATTGACAGCCCCGCGGGCCGTCCGCATAATCAGCCGACCTTTCGCACTGCGTCTTGAACCGGAGGCTGCCATGATCCGCTCCCATTTCGGCGTTATCGCGATTGCGGTCCTGGCCTGTGTTACCGGCTGCAGCGACGACAAGAAGGCTCAGACCCCCGCAAGGCTCACGATCGCGATCGGCAGCGTCGCACCGCTCACGGGCGGCATCGCCCACCTCGGCAAGGATAACGAGAACGGGGCACGCCTCGCGGTGGAGGAAGCCAACGCGGCAAAAATCAGGATCGACGGCAAGGAAGCCGCGTTCGAGTTGCTGGCGGAGGACGATCAGGAAGACGCCAAGGTCGGGAATACGGTCGCGCAAAAGCTGGTAGACGCGAAAGTCGCCGGTGTAGTCGGTCACCTCAATTCCGGCACCTCGATTCCGGCGTCCAACGTCTATAGCGGCGCGAATATCCCGATGATAACCGGCTCCGCCACCAATCCTCAGCTCACGGAGCGGGGTCTCAAGGGCGTTTTCCGCGTCGTCGGTCGCGACGACCAGCAGGGCCCGGCGGTCGCGAATTACCTGGTTGCCAATGCCAAGCCCAAGGTCGTGGCGATCATCGACGATGCGACCGCCTACGGCAAGGGCCTCGCAAACGAGGTCGAGAAGACGCTCAAGACCGCCGGAGTAAAAGTGCTGGCGCGCGAGCAGGGCACAAACAAGACGGTGGACTGGAAGGCGGTCCTCACGAAGCTGAAGGGCCAACGGCCGGACGCGGTGTTCTACGGCGGAATGGATTCCACCGCCGGTCCCCTGCTCAAGCAGGGGAAGGAGCTCGGTGTCAATGCGGTGTATTCCTTTGGCGACGGCGCCTGCACCGACAAGATGGGTGAGTTCGCCGGCAGCGCCGCCGACGGCTTGTTGTGCTCGCAGGCGGGAATACCGCCGCAAGCGGCCTCGAAGAAATTCCTCGCCGCCTACAAGAAGCGCTTCAATATCGACCCGATCCTCTATGCACCGTTCACGTACGACGCCGCCAACCTGCTGATCGAGGCGATGAAGCAGGCCAACTCGCCCGACCCGGCGAAATATCTGCCGATCCTGCAGAAAATCGATTTTGCAGGTGCCACGGGCAGGATTTCCTTCGACGAAAAAGGCGACCGCAAGGACGCCGAGATGACCATCTTCACCCTTCGAGGCGGAAAACTCTCGCCGATCGCAATCATCAAGGGCGGCAAGACCGTCAACTACGAGGACTTCGTCGCGCAGGCCGCGGCGGCAGCGGCTGTACAGACACCCGGGGACGCGGCCAAGAAGTAGGCGCGCTTGAAGGGAATTTCCGAAGACGGCACCTGCGGGTGCCGTTTTCATTGATGGGTCTCGCCCAAGGCATGGACATTTTCATCCAGCAGGTGATCAACGGCCTGACGCTCGGGGCGGTCTACGCTATGGTCGCGCTCGGCTACACCATGGTGTACGGCATCATCCAGCTCATCAACTTCGCGCACGGCGAGGTCGTGATGATCGGCGCAATGGTGGCGTTCTCGGTCATCGGCGCGCTCGTGCCCTCGGGCCTGCCGCCGCTCGCCATCGTCCTTATTGCAGCCGGGTGCGCGATCCCGGTGTGCATGCTGATCGGCTACGCGATGGAGCGGGCGGCGTACCGGCCCCTGCGCGGTGCGCCGCGCCTGGCGCCCCTGATCACCGCGATCGGCGTGTCGATCATCCTGCAGCACCTCGCGATGATGATCTGGAGCCGCAACCCGCTCGCCTTTCCGCAGATCATCAAGGTGGAGTCGTACCACTTTGCCGGGGCCACCATCACCAGCGTGCAGATCGCGATCCTGTCGATCTCGCTTGCGATGATGGTGGGACTCGCCGCTCTCGTGTATCGCACCCGGCTCGGCACCGCGATGCGGGCGACCGCGCATAACCCGCAGGTGGCGGGACTCATGGGCATCGACTCGAACCGCATCATCGCCGTGACTTTCGTCATCGGCGCGGCCCTCGCGGCGGTGGCGGGAGTCATGGTCGCGAGCTATTACGGCATCGCCCACTACGCGATGGGCTCGCAGCTCGGCCTGAAAGCGTTCTGCGCGGCGGTGCTGGGCGGCATCGGCAACATACCCGGAGCGATGCTCGGCGGGGTGCTGCTCGGCGTGGTGGAAGCGCTCGGCGCCGGTTACATAGGCGACCTGACCGGAAATGTGTTCGGCTCGAATTACCAGGACGTGTTCGCGTTCATCGTGCTGATCGCGGTGCTGGTGTTGCGGCCTTCTGGGCTGCTCGGCGAGCGGGTCGGGGACAGGGCGTGATCGAATCGATCGCACGCCTGAAACGACATCCCGCGGCGCCGTGGGCCGGCGCGGCGGTCGTGGCGCTCGCGCTGCTCGCGCTGCCGTTTGCTCTCGCGGCCGTCGGCACGGCCTGGGTGCGGATCACGAACCTCGCGATCCTTTTCGTATTCCTGTCGCTCGGACTGAACATCGTGGTCGGCTTCGCCGGGCTGCTCGATCTCGGCTATGTCGCCTTCTACGCGGTCGGCGCCTACGTCTACGCGCTCCTCGCCTCGCCGCACTTCGGAATCCACTGGCCGTTCTGGGCGATCCTGCCGATCGGGGCCGCGGTGGCGGCGCTCTTCGGCGTATTGATCGGCGCCCCCACGCTCAAGCTGCGCGGCGACTACCTCGCCATCGTGACGCTCGGCTTCGGCGAGATCGTGCGGATCTTCCTCAACAACCTGTCCCAGCCCATCAACATCACCAACGGCCCGCAGGGGATCGCGCGCATCGATCCGTTCCGGCTGGGAGGAATCGATTTTTCCAAATCGGACAACTTTCTCGGCCTCGCCTTCAGCGGGCCGATCAAGTACTACTACCTGCTGCTCGCGGTGCTGCTCGCGGTGATCTTCATCAACGTGCGGCTCCAGAATTCGCGCATCGGGCGCGCCTGGGAGGCGATCCGCGAAGACGAGATCGCCGCGCGCGCGATGGGCATCGACACCACGCGCGTGAAGCTGCTCGCTTTCGCCATGGGCGCCACCTTCGGCGGCATCGCGGGCGGCATGTTCTCGGCGATACAGGGATTCGTTTCGCCGGAGAGCTTCGTCCTGGTCGAATCCATCATGGTGGTTTCCATGGTCGTCCTCGGCGGCATGGGAAACATCTGGGGCGTGATCCTCGGCGCGGTGCTGCTGTCCTTCGTTCCGGAGATCCTGCGGTTCACCGTCGAGCCCGCGCAAAAACAGCTCTTCGGCCGGATGATCATCGAGCCCGAGGTGATCCGCATGCTGATTTTCGGATTCGCGCTCGTGCTCGTCATGACGCTGCGGCCGGGCGGCTTGTGGCCGTCGGCGGTGCGCAAGCGCGAGCTCGCGGAGCGCAAGCCGTGAGCGCGCTGCTCGCGGCCGAGAACGTAAGCAAGCGCTTTGGCGGCATCGAGGCGCTCGCCGATGTCAGCTTTTCGATTCCGCGAGGCCAGATCTTCGGACTGATCGGTCCGAACGGCGCCGGGAAGACCACGCTGTTCAACCTGCTGACCGGGCTCTACCCGGCTGACCGCGGCCGCTTTCTCCTCGACGGAAGAGAGCTCACCGGCCTCAAGCCCGACAGGATCGCCGCGCGCGGCATCGGCCGCACTTTCCAGAACATCCGGCTCTTCGCCAATCTGTCCGCTCTCGAAAACGTCATGATCGGCCGCCATGTCCGCACGCACGCGGGCGTCCTCGGCGCGGTGCTGCGCGATCCGGCAACGCGCGCCGAAGAAGCTGGAATCGAGCGGCGCGCGGCGCAACTGCTCGACTACGTGGGTATCCGCGCCCGGGCGAACGATCCGGCGGGAAGCCTTCCGTACGGCGATCAGCGGCGCCTCGAGATCGCGCGGGCGCTCGCAACCGACCCTGTCTTGCTCGCTCTGGACGAGCCCGCGGCGGGAATGAATGCCTCGGAGACCAAGGCGCTGCGAGCGCTGCTCGAGCGCATTCGCGGCGACGGCACCACGCTGCTCCTCATCGAGCACGACATGCGCGTGGTCATGAACGTGTGCGACCGGGTGCTGGTTCTCGATTACGGCAAGCGCATCGCGGAGGGCGTGCCGGCCGAAGTGCAGCGCGACCCAAAGGTGATCGAGGCTTATCTCGGCGCCGTGACGGCGCCTACCGCATGAAGCTGCTCGAAATTCGCGGCCTGGAAGTCCGCTACGGCGGAATACGCGCGGTGAAGGGGATCGATCTTGAAATCGCCGCCGGCGAGCTCGTTTGCCTGATCGGCGCCAACGGCGCGGGCAAGTCCTCGACGCTGCGCGCCGTCTCCGGGCTTGCGCCGAGCGCTCCGGGGTCGATACGATTCGGCGGCCGTGATCTCGCCGGAATTCCCGCGTTCGCGCGCGCGCGAGCCGGGCTCGTCATGGTGCCCGAGGGACGCGGCGTGTTCGCGCAGTTGAGCGTCGAGGAGAATCTCGCGATGGGAGCCTACGCCCGGGTCGACGCCGCGGTCGCCTCCGACCGCACGCGCGTTTTCGAACTGTTTCCGCGGCTCGAGGAGCGGCGCCGCCAGACGGCCGGCACGCTGTCCGGGGGCGAGCAACAGATGCTCGCCATCGGCCGCGCCCTCATGAGCCGGCCGAAGCTCCTCGCGCTGGATGAGCCGAGCATGGGGCTCGCCCCGATCGCGGCGCAGAAGATACTGCAAGTCATCCGCGACATCAACAGCACCGGCGTAACGGTGCTGCTGGTGGAGCAGAACGCTCGCAGCGCGCTTGCGCTTGCGCACCGCGCCTATGTCATGGAAAGCGGGGAGATAACGCTCTCCGGAGAAGCGCGCGCGCTGCTCATCGACCCCCGCGTGCGCGAAGCCTATCTGGGCGAGGCGGCGACTTAGCCCGCGCTACCGCGCCTTGTCGGCGGCGGTCGTGAAGGAATCGGCGAAAAACTCGTTTTCGGGCAGCCGGCATTTCTGGATGAAGTCGCACCGCGCGGAATCCACCATGATCGGCACGCCGCAAGCGTACACCTGGTGGCCGGAGAGGTCGGACAGGTCCTCCATCACTGCGCAGTGTACAAACCCGGTCCGCCCGTCCCAGTGGTCTTCCGCCAAGGCGTCGGAAATGACCGGGACGTACTTGAATCCCGAGTGCTCGGCGGCCCAACGTTCGGGCAGCGCGTTGAGGTAGAGGTCTTTCGGCCGGCGCGCTCCCCAGTAGAGGGTCATCGGCCTGGCAACGCTTTTCTTGAGCGCGGCCTCGATGAGCGCCTTGATCGGCGCAAAACCGGTGCCGGAGGCAACGAGCACGATGGGCTTCGCGGATTCCTCGCGCAGAAAGAAAGTGCCGAACGGGCCTTCGAAGCGCAGGACATCGCGCTCCTTCATGGTCTGGAACACGTGGTCGGTGAACGAGCCGCCCGGCACGTGGCGAACGTGCAGCTGCACGTACTCGTCGTCGTGCGGCGCGTTGGCCATGGAAAAACTTCGCCGCGTGCCGTCCTTCAAGAGGATGTCGATGTACTGGCCGGGGAGGAACATCAGGCGCTCGTTCGCCGGGAGCTTCAGATAGACGATCATGGCGTCGTCCGCGGCGCGCTCCAGCTTCTGCACGCGCGCGGGAAGCTTCCTTACCCGGATATCGCCCGCTTTGCGCACTTCGCGGGCCTCGATCACCACGTCCGAGAGTGGCTTCGCCTGGCAGAAGAGCGCGTGGCCCTGCTCGCGCTCCTGCGCGGTGAGCGCCTTTTGCGAGTAACGGCCGTAGTCGATCCGGCCATCGACGAGCTTCCCCTTGCAGCTGCCGCAGGCGCCGTCGCGGCAGCCGTAGGGAAGCACGAGGCCTGCATCGAGCGCCGATTGGAGGATCGTCGAGCCGTCCTGCGCCGGAAACCGGTGGCCGGTGTTGCGTATCGTGACCTGATGCGTCATCGGTGCGCGGGGTAGAATCCGTTCGTGGAAAATCTGCTCATCGTCGGTTGCGGTGACGTCGCACGCCGCGCTCTGCCGGAATTGCAGCGCCGGTACCGGGTGACGGCTCTGGTGCGCTCCCCCGATCCCGCGCTCGATGCCGCCGACGTCCGGCAAATCGTGGGCGATCTCGACGATGCCGCCTCGCTCGTGCCGCTGGTCGGCCGCGCCGACCGCATCGTGCATCTCGCGCCGCCCGCAGGAAGCGGAGCAGCCGATGATACCCGCACGCGCAACCTGCTTGCCGCGCTCGCGCCCCGCGGACGCGGCGCCATGTTACCACGGAGATTCGTGTACCTTTCCACGAGCGGGGTATACGGCGATTGCGCGGGCGAATGGGTCGACGAGACGCGCGCGCCCAAGCCGCAAACAGAGCGCGCCATGCGGCGCCTCGATGCCGAGCGAGCGCTCGGTCACTGGGGTGAACGCAACGGGGTCGAGATTGCGATTCTGCGCGTTCCGGGCATCTATGCCTCCGACCGTCTGCCGCTCGAGCGCTTGGCGCGCGGCATGCCGGTCCTTCGGCCGGAGGAGGACGTCTACACGAATCACATCCAGGCCGACGATCTCGCCGGGATCCTCGTCGCCGCGCTCGAATCGACGCGTGCGAGCGCTGTCTACAATGCAAGCGATGACGGCCCAATGAAGATGGCCGATTTCTTCGACTTCCTGGCCGACTGCGCCGGGCTTGCACGACCCCCGCGCGTCTCGCGCGAGGAAGCCGCGCGCGTGCTGCCGCCGGAACTGCGTTCCTTCATGAGCGAATCGCGGCGCCTCTCCAACCGGCGCATGAAGGCGGAGCTCGGCGTGCGATTGCGCTATTCCACGGTGCGAGACGGCGTTCCGAGAGTCAAGGAGACCGCGTGAAAGCCGCGGACGCCTATCTCGTCATCACCAATCTGCCCGACCGCGGCAGCGCGGCGAAGCTCGCGCACGAGCTCGTTGAAAAGCGCCTCGCTGCGTGCATCAATATCCTGTCGCCGTGCCGTTCCGTCTATCGCTGGAAAGGCAAAACGGAGGATGCCGAGGAATTCCCGATGCTCATCAAGACCACGGGCGGCCGCTACCCCGAGCTCGAAGCGGCGATCCGTTCGGGTCATCCTTACGAACTTCCGGAGATCATCGCGGTCCGATTGACGGGGGGATTGCCCGCGTACCTCGATTGGGTCGATTCCGAAACGCGGCCCGCCTAGCTCATGCACCGACTCTTGCACATCTTGCTGCTGCTCCTGGCCGTGCTGCCGCCTGCGCGCGCGGCGAGCGCCGACGATCTGCTCGAGCCGGACCAGGCGTTCCGCTTTTCCGCCCGCGCTCTCGACGCGCGGACCGTGGAAGTCCGCTATGGAATAGCCGACGGCTATTACCTCTACCGCGAGCGCTTCCGCTTTGCAGCCGAGCCCGCTTCGGTGACGCTGGGCGAGCCCCAGTTTTCGAAAGGGCAGATCCACGAGGACAAGTTCTTCGGTAAACAGGAAACCTATCGCAAGGAAGCGCGCATACGCCTGCCGGTCGAGGCGGGAGGCGCCGAGCGCTTGAAGCTCCGGGTCACCTCTCAGGGATGCGCGGACGTGGGCGTGTGCTATGTGCCGCAGGTGCAAACGGCCGAGCTTCTGCTGGCGTCGGCGGGCGGCCCGCGCCCCGCGATTTACGAGAAGGGCGACTCGTTCGCGTCTTCTCCGGAGCGCGTTGCGGCGAAGGTCGCGAGCGAGGATATGCGCTTCACGGGCGTGCTCGAGTCGGGGCGTCTGTGGGCCGTGATGGCCGCGTTCTTCGCAGCAGGGCTGTTGCTCACGTTCACCCCATGCGTCTTGCCGATGATCCCGATACTGTCCGGAATCATCGTGGGCGAAGGCCGCAAGGTGACGCGCGGGCGCGCTGCGCTCGTCTCGCTCGCTTACGTCCTCGGCATGGCGGTGACCTATACCGCTATCGGGATTGCGGCGGCGTTTTCCGGGAACCTGTTCTCCGCGGCGCTGCAGAACACCTGGGTGCTGGGAGCGTTCGCGGTCTTCTTTGTGGTGCTTGCGCTGTCCATGTTCGGTTTCTACGAGCTGCAGCTGCCTTCAAGTTGGCGGGCGCGGCTCACGGCGGCGAGCAACCGACTGGGGGGCGGGCACTGGGGCGCCGTGGTGCTGATGGGAGTGCTCTCGGCCGCGATCGTTTCTCCCTGCGTCGCCGCGCCCCTTGCCGGAGCCTTGCTCTATATCGGCCAGACGCGCGACGCGTTGCTCGGGGGAACGGCGCTGTTCTCGATGGCGCTCGGAATGGGCGTGCCGCTGGTCCTGGTAGGCGTGTCCGAAGGCGTGCTCCTGCCCAGGTCCGGCCCATGGATGCACGCGGTCAGGCAGTTCTTCGGAGTGCTGCTCCTCGCGCTTGCGATCTGGATCGTCACTCCCGTGATTCCAGTGGCGGTGCAGATGCTGCTGTGGGCGGGGCTGCTGGTCGGATCGGGAGTGTTCCTGGGCGCGCTTGCGCCTTTGCCCCAAGGTGCCACCGGATGGCGGCGGCTTTGGAAGGCGGTCGGCATCCTCGCACTGCTCGCCGGAGCCGCGCAAGGCATCGGTGCGCTGTCGGGGGCGCGCGAACCTCTGCGACCCCTCGCCGGGCTTTTCGCGCAATCGTCAGAAGCGCCGCTGCCCTTCGAAACAGTCAGTACGCTCGCCGATCTGGATGCCCGTCTGAAGACGGCCGACAAAGCGGTGATGCTCGATTTCTACGCAGACTGGTGCGTGTCGTGCAAGGAAATGGAACGTGTCACTTTCAGCGACCCGCGAGTCCAGGCGCGTTTGACCAGAATGACGCTCCTGCGCGCGGATGTCAGCGCCAACAACGCAGAGGACAAGGCGCTTCTGAAGCGCTATCGGCTGTTCGGGCCCCCGGGAATCGTCTTCTTCGACGCGAGCGGCCGGGAAATCGAAGGCTTCCGGGTGATCGGCTACCAGCCGCCGGATAAATTCATCGAGTCGCTCGATCTGGCATTGCGCGTTTGACCTTATGGGGCGTGCGCCTTCGGCGAGCGAAATAAAGGGAACTAGCGCTTTTCCTTCAGCCATCCCGCCGCATCGAGCGCAAAGTAGGTCAGGATCCCGTCGGCGCCCGCGCGCTTGAATGCGACGAGCGCTTCCATCACGCATTGCTTCTCGGCGAGCCAGCCGTTCTTGAACGCCGCTTTCAGCATCGCGTACTCGCCGCTGACCTGATAGACGTAAGTAGGCGCCCTGAACTCGTCCTTGACGCGGCGAACGATGTCGAGATAGGGCATGCCCGGCTTCACCATCACCATGTCCGCACCCTCTTGCAGATCGAGCCCCACTTCCCAAAGCGCCTCGTCGCCATTGGCGGGGTCCATCTGGTATGTGAACTTGTTGCCCCTGCCGAGACTTGCCGCCGATCCGACCGCGTCTCGGAAAGGTCCGTAGAATCCCGAGGCGTACTTCGCCGAATAAGCCATGATGCGCGTATGGATGAATTCTTTCTCCTCCAGCGCGGTCCGGATGCGGCCGATGCGGCCGTCCATCATGTCCGAAGGAGCGACGATGTCCACGCCCGCCGCTGCTTGAACGAGCGCCTGCTCCTCGAGTACGGCTAGCGTGTCGTCGTTGAGGATGTAGCCGCGGGAATCGATCAGTCCGTCCTGGCCGTGATCGGTATAGGGATCGAGCGCGACATCGGTCATGATGCCGAGTTCGGGAAAGCGTTTTTTCAGCATTCCGACGACACGCGGAATCAGTCCGTCGGGATTCGTTGCTTCCTTGCCGTCCGGGGTCTTGAGCGACGGTTCGATGGCAGGGAAGAGCGCCATCACCGGCACACCGAGCTTCAGACAACGCTCGGCCATCGCGGGGAGCTTATCGGGCGTATAACGCGACACTCCGGGCATGGACGGGACCGGCTGGGTCCGGCCCTTGCCATCGATCACGAAGGCCGGGTAAATCAGGTCGTCGGGGCCGAGCACGTGCTCGCGCATCAGGCGGCGCGAGAACTCGTCGCGCCGCATCCGGCGCATGCGCACCGCGGGGAAGCTGCCGTACACCTGCATGATTGCTCCTTTTCTCCAGGCGGATCAATCCCTTATATTTTGTAAGCTCCGCCACGGGAACCTTTCCCTGCGCGGCGACTCCCATACTGTAGACGACTTCGGTCGTCTCCCGCTTCTCCTCCCTGAGCGGGTTGCCTTAAACCTTAAGGCATTTTGCCCCGGGCTGATTTCCCCTTTTGGCCCGGGGGCTTTTATTTCTCCACCCCCGGTCTTGCCGGGGGTTTTCATTTGGCTCTCGGCCGGGAGCCACCGCGACGGGCCTCGGCGCGCTTGCATCCAGCCACGCTCGAAACACGGCCGCGGCCTGCTCGAGGCCGGATTTCTTAGGACTCGAGAATAGCTGCACCGAGGTATTGGGCGCGAGCGCTGCGAGTTCTGCTTCGACTCGGCGCAAGATCTTCTGAGCGGCTTCCCGGGACAGTTTATCCGCCTTGGTGAGCAGCACATGCACCGGTTTTCCGGTTGGGTAAAACCATCCGAGCATGCGTTGATCGAGTTCGGTCATAGCGTGCCGCACGTCCATTACCACGGCCAGGCCGCGCAACGGCTCGCGCATCCGGAGATAGCCGCCCAGCAATTTCTCCCAGGGCGCCCGTATCGCGTCGGGAACTCTGGCGTAGCCGTAGCCGGGTAGATCCACGATGAATCGCTCCGCGCCCAAGGCGTAGTAATTGATGAGTCGAGTGCGTCCCGGGGTCTTGCTAACGAACGCCAATTGGCTCCCGGTAAGCGCGTTGATGGCGCTTGATTTACCCGTGTTCGATCGGCCGACGAAAGCGATTTCACCAACGCTCGCCGGGGCATCCTCGAGCGAGGCTACGCTCTTAAAAAAAAACGCGCTGCGGAAGAGCGACATGAGTCGGGGCAATCGATTTTGCTAGAATATCAGCCTTTTGAGCGAAGGCTCTTGAGGGAAAACGGCATGAAGCGAGCGTTGGCGCTTTTGAGCTTCGCGATGTGCGCCGGCCTGCTCGCCGCCGCGGAACCCGCGGCCAAAGCTGATTCTGCCAAGGGCCAAAGCATCGCGGGCAAGATTTGCGCGGCTTGCCACGGTGCAGACGGCAACAGCCCGACCCCCGCCAATCCAAAGCTCGCCGGTCAGGTGCCCGAATATCTGCAGAAGCAACTCGCCAATTTCAAGCCCGCAGCCGGAAAAAGGGCGGAGCGGGAAAACCCAATCATGGGCGGCATGGTCGCAGGCCTCTCCGGCGAAGACATGCGCGATGTCGCGGCGTATTACGCCGCGCAGCGTGCCAAGCCGGGCGCGGTGAAAAACCGTGATGCATTCGCACTCGGTCGAAAGATCTGGCGCGCAGGCGACATGACCAAGGGCCTTCCCGCATGCGCTGCATGCCACGGCGCGAGCGGAGCGGGTCTGCCTTCGCAATACCCGCGCCTCGCGGGACAATATGCCGAATACACCGAAGCGCAATTGAAGGCGTTTCGCTCGGGCGAACGCAGGAACGACGCGAATAGGATGATGCAAGCGATCGCCGCAAGGATGAGCGATCCCGAAATTCGCGCGGTGGCCGATTACGTCGCCGGCGTGCGCTGATAGTCTGGAATAGCACGGGCTCGGTTCGTGTTTACTCAGACCGCGTCCGGCAGAATTCCACGGGGGCGGCCGCAACCTGCGGAATAAATGCGCCAAGCCGCGCGTTTGTATCGCGGGTTCTCTTTTTTTGGGGGAGGAGCAGTGAGCAAAGTCGGCATCCCTTGCTGGCAGGGGCGGCGCCCCTGCTTTGCCCGGCGGTTTCCCAGCGAGCGGAGCGTTCCCGAAAAAGCCTGCCGCACGCTAGAATGCGCGGGAGATGGATCGTCGCCTCATCATCGAGCACATTCCCCGGCTGCGGCGTTACGCCCGAGCTCTCGTCGGCGACCGCTACGTCGCGGACGACCTGGTCCAGGATACCCTGGAGCGCGCGTGGAACAAGTTCTATCTGTGGCGTCCGGGAAGCGATTTGAGGGCGTGGCTGTTCACGATCATGCATAACGTATTCGTAAATCAAGCGAGGCGCCGCCGCTACGAGATCGAGCAGGCGATGGAGGAAGTGCCCGCGGTGTCGGTTCGCGCTACCCAGAGCGAGCAGCTCGAGCTGCAGGACGTGGACCGCGTGCTGCGCTCGCTCTCGGCCGAGCAGCGGGAGGTCGTGCTGCTCGTTGCAGTGGAGCAGCTGACCTACGAAGAGGTCAGCGGCGCTCTGGATATTCCAATAGGAACGGTCATGTCGCGACTGTCGCGGGCGCGCGAACGCATGCGCCAGCTGCTCGGCGGCCAGACCGTGATGCCTCTGAAAGTCGTGAAGTGAAGCCGGTTACTGAGGCTGAATTGCACACCTACATAGACGGCGCGCTTTCCGAGGGCGCTCGGGCAGAGGTCGAGGCTTGGCTCGCTTCTCACCCGGAGGACGCGGACCGGTTGCGCGCGTACGCGGAGCAAAACGCCCTGCTCCGTTCGCTCTACAACCCGGTGCTCGAGGAGCCCGTGCCTGCGGCCCTTCTTGCCGTGCGCCCGCACGCGTGGCGGCGCTACGCCACGGCTGCTGCGATATTCGCGCTCGGAATCGGCCTCGGCTGGATGGTTCGCGGGATGTTCATAACGACGCAGATGGTGCAGGTTTCGCTGGCGCGCCTGGCGGCCACTGCGCACGTGGTGTATGCGCCCGAGGTACGCCACCCGGTGGAGGTGACCGCCGACGAGCAAGAACACTTGGTGGGGTGGCTGTCGAAGCGCCTCGGCACTACGCTGAAGGCACCAAAGCTCTCACTGCTCGGCTACGAACTCGTAGGGGGGCGGCTGCTGTCCGGACCGCAGGGGCCGGTCGCTCATTTCATGTATCAGGATGGGCGCGGTCAGCGCCTGACGCTCTACGTGTCCAGGCAAAGAGGAGAGCCGCGCGACACCGCTTTCCGCTTCAGCCAGGAGGACCGCGTGTCGGTTTTCTACTGGGTCGACGGGAATTTCGGGTACGCCCTTTCCGGCGAGATAAGAAGGGAACAACTGCTCAAGGTCGCCGACGTCGTCTACAAGCAGCTCAATCCGTGATTGCGGAGTGTGGTCCGGATCAGCTCGTCGAGCTGATCACCTAGTCGGCAGCGCGCAATTTTGCCATCTGGCGCGTCTCGCGCCGCTGCGCCATCCACTCCTGGAGGCGCTCGAAGTAGAGGTAGATCACGGGCGTGATGTAGAGGGTCAGGAACTGCGAAAGCAAAAGCCCCCCCACCACCGCGAGGCCCAGCGGACGACGCGCGTCTCCGCCCGCGCCGAAAGAGAGCGCGATCGGCAGGCTCCCCATCAGGGCGGCGAACGTCGTCATCATGATGGGCCGGAAGCGGATCAGGCAGGCTTGGTAGATGGCTTCGGTGGCGGGCTTGCCCTCCTTGCGCTGCGCCTCGACCGCGAAGTCGATCATCATGATCGCGTTCTTCTTGACAATGCCCACCAGCATGATGATGCCGACGAAGGCGTACATGTTGAGCTCGATGTTAAAGGCCCACAAGGTCACCAGCGCTCCGAGTCCCGCGGTCGGCAGCCCGGAGAGAATCGTGAGCGGGTGGATGAAGCTTTCGTACAGGATGCCGAGCACCAGGTAGATCACCAGGATGGAAAGCACCAGCAGGACGCCCATGCCCTGGAGCGAAGCTTGAAACGCTTGCGCCGTGCCCGTGAATCTCGTGTTCAGCGTCGCCGGCACCTGTAGCTCCAGCGCCGCCTTCTGGATCACGGCGATCGCCTGGGATAACGCTACATCCGGTTGCAGGTCGAACGAAAACGTGACGGAGGGGAGTTGGCCGAGATGGCTCACACTCATGGGGCCGACGCCGTAAGTGAGCTTCGCCACTGCGTTGAGGGGTACGAGCGCGCCGCTCGAGGAGCGCACGTAAAGCATCGACAACGCCGCGGGATCGCGCTGATACCTAGGCTCGAGTTCGAGGATCACCCAGTATTGATTGGTAGCGGTGTAGATGTTCGAAATCTGGCGCGAGCCGTAGGCATTGGCGAGCGCCGCTTCGATCTGCTGCGGGCTCACGCCGAGCGCCGAGGCCTTTTCGCGGTCGATCTCGACGTTGACCTGAGGCCGTGCGATTTGCAGGTCGCTCGAGACGTCGAGCAATCCCGGTAGCGTCTTGAGCTTGTCCTCGATGATCGGCACCCAGTGGTACAGCTCTTCGGTGCTCGCGCCCTGAACTACGTACTGGTATTGGCTCTTGGTGAGCTGACCGCCGATTCGGATAGCCGGGACATTCTGGATGAAAACCTTGATGCCCATCATATTTGAGAGCTTCGGGCGCAGTCCGCGCACGATCTCGTCCGCAGACTTGCGCTGGGAGCGTGGCTTCAAGGTCATCGTGGCACGGCCGACGTTGAGCGACGGGTTGAATGAGGTTGCGCCCATGAACCCGGTCACGGCTTCGATGCTAGGATCGGCACGTAGGATCTCCAAAACGGAACGCTGGTACGTCACCATGGCGTCGAACGAGATGTCCTGGGGCGCTTCTATGAAGCAGAAGAGCTGCCCGGCGTCCTCGCTCGGAAGGAAGCCCTTGGGCATTTTCGCATATAGCGCCCCGGTGGCGACGACGACGCCGAGAAACACCGCTATGACGAACCTCTTGCGCTCGACCACCCATCTCAGACTCGATCCGTAGGCGTCCCTTACGGTGTCGAACGCCCGCTCACTCGCGAGGAACAGTCTGCCGTGCTTGACGTCGGCGTCGGGCTTGAGGATGCGACTGCACATCATCGGCGTCAGCGTGAGCGAGACAAATCCGGAAATCAGCACTGCGACGATGATGGTCACGGCGAATTCGTGCAGCAGTCGTCCCAGGATGCCGCCCATGAAAAGCACTGGAATAAATACGGCGGCGAGCGAGATTGTCATCGAGAGGATCGTGAAGGCGACTTCCTTCGAGCCGTCGAACGTCGCCTGCATCGGGCTCTTCCCCATCTCGACGTGGCGTGAGATGTTCTCCAGCATGACGATGGCGTCGTCCACAACGAAGCCCACGCACAACGTCAGCGCCATCAGCGAGATGTTGTCCAGGCTGTAGCCGAACAGGTACATCAGCGAGAACGTGCCGATGATCGACATCGGGAGCGCAACGGCCGGAATAACGGTGGCCGGAATGTTGCGGAGGAAGATGAAGATCACCATCACTACGAGGGCGAGCGCCAGGATCAGTGAAAACCGCACGTCCGCGACCGATTCGCGGATTGTGGTCGATCGGTCGTACATCACGTTGATGCTGACTCCCGCCGGGACTTCAACGCGGAAGGTCGGCAACAGCTTCTTGACGGCGTCCACGACTTCAATGGTATTGGTGCCCGGCTGCCGGTAAATCGCTAGGATGATGCCGCGCTGATCCTTGAACCACGCGGCGAGTTTGTCGTTCTCAACGCCGTCGATCACACGGCCGAGCTCGCTCAGTCGGACCGGCGCACCGTTTCGGTAGGTAACGATGATGGGCCTGAAGGCGGCGGCCTCGTAGAGCTGGCCCGTCGCCTGCACCGCAAACATGCGGTCCTTGCCATAGAGCGTGCCGGTGGGCAGGTTGACGTTGGCGTTGGCGACCGCCTGCTCGACTTCGTTGATGCCGACGCCGCGCGCGGCGAGAGCGTTGGGGTCGACCTGCACACGCACCGCGTATTTCTGCTGCCCCTGCACCTGAACCTGGGCCACACCGCTGATCGTCGAGATGCGCTGCGCGAGAAAGGTCTCCGCGTACTCGTTGACGGTGGAAAGCGGCAGGGTCTCGGAGGTGAGCGTGAGGAAAAAAATCGGCGCATCGGCCGGATTCACCTTCCGAAACGAGGGGGGTGTCGACATGGTCGGCGGCAGCTGCTTGGTCGCGGCAGCGATCGCCGAATTCACGTCCTGGGCAGCGGCGTCGATGTCGCGGTCGAGCGAAAACTGGATGGTGATGGTGGAAATGCCTTGGCCGGAGAGCGAGGTCATCTGGTCGATGCCGGCGATCGTCGAGAACTGTTTCTCGAGCGGTGTCGCCACCGCAGCGGCCATGGTCTCCGGGCTCGCGCCCGGTAGTTGGGCCGAGACCTGTATCGTGGGGAAATCGACGTTGGGCAGAGACGAAACCGGCAGCAAGCGGTAGCTCGCCAGTCCGAAAATCAGAATCCCGGCCATGACCAGCACGGTCATGACCGGACGGCGGACGAAGAGTTCCGATAGATTCATGCTGCAGAATTTACGACCTGACCTCGACCTTCGCTCCGGCACCGAGGCGCAACTGCCCTTGGGTGACCACGCGTTCGCCTTTTTCCAGACCGCTCCCGATGATCGCGCGGTCGCCCTCGGTGCGCTGGACGGTGACCATGCGCAACTCCGTAGTCATGTCGGGCATGACCACGAAGACGTACTGGCCATTGGGACCGGTCTGCACCGATCTGGATGGCACGACGAGGGCGTCCTTCTGGTCGTAGAGCTTGATCCTCACGTTGACGAACTGGCCGGGCCAGAGGGCGTTCTCGCCGTTTTGGAACTGCGCCCGCAACTTGATGGTTCCGGTGCTCGGATCGACTGCGTTGTCGACGAACACCAGAGTTCCGGAGGCTGCGGGTTGATCCGAGCCCGGGGCCAGGGCATCGACCGCGAGCGGCCCCGACGACATGTAGCCGCGAACGGCGCGGAGCTGCTGCTCCGGCACGGAGAAGTTCACATAGATCGGGTGGACTTGGTTGATCACGACCAGGGGAAGCGTATCGTTCGCCTTGACGAGGTTCCCCAGCTGAATCTGGATCTTTCCGGGGTAACCGTCGATCGGAGAGCGAATCGTGCAGTACTCCAGATTGAGGGTCGCGTTGTCGAGGGCGGCGCGGCTCCCCTGGGCCACGGCCTCGGCGGTGTCGGCATTGGTGCGAATCTGCGCGTAGGCTTCCTTAGACACGAAATTCTTGGCGAGCAATTCCTGGTAGCGGCTCTCCTGCGAACGGGCTTGGTTCTTCTGCGCCGTGTCGCGCAGGAAGTTGGCTTCGGCCTGGCGCAGCGCCGCTTCGTAGGGGCGTGGGTCAATCTTGAAGAGCACACGACCACGCGGGACTTCATCGCCTTCCTTGAAGCCGACCTCCACGATCTGTCCGTCGACCCGCGCTTTGACCGACACGGTGGCATAGGCTTCGACGTTGCCGATCGCGGGGAGCCGCAAGGGCACAACCTCCTGGAGGACCAGCGCAACCGAGACGGGAATCGCCGCAGGTCCCTTGGACGCCTTGCGCTCGTTCGCGCGTATCTCGGTGCCGAAATAGGCGAACAACACAACCGCTACGACGAGCAAACCGACACCGCCGAAAACGAACAGGCGCTTGGCCGTAGGTGCCGTAACGTGCGATCGCAATGAAGAACCCATGGATTTGCTAACGACGTGAAAAAGCCGCGTATTCCATCAGCTACCGTGGACCCCGGTCCCCTCCCGTCGTCCCTCGATGCTTGGTCGGCAATCGCTCAAATTTACGGCAAAAGACGCTCCGATGCAAAGAGGCTCTCGGCATTTTCCCGATCCCGAACGAGGTGAGCCGTTTTTCCATCGACCATCACCTCGGCGGGACGCGGCCGGGAATTGTAATTCGAGCTCATCGTCATGCCGTAAGCGCCCGCGGACATGATCGCGAGAAGCTCCCCGGCTGCGACCGTGAGTGTGCGCGCTCGAGCGAGAAAATCCGCTGATTCGCAGACCGGACCTACGATGTCGTAACGCTGCGCCGAGCCGCTACGCCGCAGGACCGGCAGGACCTCGTGCCAGGCATCGTACAGCGCCGGGCGCAGCAGGTCGTTCATGGCCGCATCGGTCACCACGAAGCTCTTTGTTCCGCCGTGCTTGAGGTATTCCACGCGGGTGAGAAGAATCCCGGTGTTGCCGACAAGCGAACGACCCGGCTCGAACAGGATTCGCATCTCGCGCTTGCCAAGGCGCTGGAACAGGCGTTCCAGGAAATCCTTCACCGCCGGGGGCGCTTCGTCGCGATAACGGATGCCGAGCCCGCCGCCCAGATCGAGATGCTCCAGATGTACTCCCGTGGCGTCCAAGACATCGACAAACTCGAGCACTTTTTCAAGCGCGGCGACGAACGGTTCGACTTCGGTAATCTGCGAGCCGATGTGGACATCGATTCCGATGACTCGAAGGTCGGGCAGCTTCACCGCCTTGCGGTAAAGCGGGAGCGCTGCGTCGTAGGGGATGCCGAATTTACTTTCACGCAGGCCGGTGGCGACGTAGGGGTGCGTCTTGGGATCGACGTCGGGGTTGATGCGCAGGGATACGGGCGCGATCTTGCCCACGCTGCGCGCAATGGCGGCAAGCCGAGCCAGTTCCCCTTCGGACTCGACGTTGAAACACAGAACGCCGGCCCGAAGCGCGCGGCGCATCTCCGCTTCGCTCTTGCCAACGCCGGAAAAAACGGTTCTGGCTGCGCGGCCGCCCGCGGCGAGGACACGAGCAAGCTCGCCGCCGGAAACAATATCGAAGCCCGAACCCAGCCGTGCGAGGAGGTTCAGTACGGCGAGGTTGGAGTTGGCCTTGACCGAATAGCAGATAAGGACGTCGCGCCCCGAACAAGCCTGATTGAATTCGTGGTATGCGAGCTCCAGCGCGGAGCGCGAATAGACGTAGCTCGGCGTGCCGAAGCGCTCCGCGATCTCGACGAGAGGCACGCGCTCCACACACAGCGTGTCGTCCTGGTACGAAAAAAAATTCACTGGCGCGGAGCGGGTTTGCTATTCTGCTGCGGATCTCGTTCCGGCGGGGGAAGATAGAGCGCCGCTTTGTTGCCGCAGGCCGAGAGGGCGAGGAGAACGACAATGAGGGCAACGGCGCGGCGCATAGCAATGCCGATAGTTGATTTGTGCAAACGAGTTTAGCACGGCGATGACCCCGAGCGAATTCGACAGCCTGGCCGATGCGATGCTGGAGCGGATTGCACGCGCGGTGGAAGAAAGCGGGGCCGATTGCGACTGCGAGCCCAAGGGCTCCGGCGTATTGGAGCTCGAGTTTGCCGACGGCAGCCGCATTGTCGTCAATCGCCACTCTGCGGCGCGTCAGATCTGGGTCGCGGCAAGGTCGGGAGGCTACCATTTCCGTTGGGACGGATCGGACTGGGTCGACACCCGTGAGGGCGACGAGCTGCTCGCAGTCCTGTCGAAGCTGGTGAGCGAACAATCGAGGCGAGCGGTCGTGCTGCGCTAGTTACGCAGCGGGGGAGGTGCGTCCGCGGGAGCTTGCCGATCGAATTAGAACAACTGGTTCCTGGCGTCCTCGGTAGTGCGCACTCCCGGATCTGCAGGACCCTGCTCAGGTGGTACGTTTTCGCGAAAAAAGAATTCCGGTTTCCCGTCGGGCGACTGAAGGCCGTTCTCGTTGACCTTGACCACGACGACGCCCTCGGGATTGCGCATGACCATTTCCGGCGTTCCCTTCAGGGCCCTCGCCATGTAGCTCATCCAGATCGGCAGCGCCGTGACCGACCCGGTCTCCCCGGGGCCGAGTTTTTTCGGCTGATCGAAGCCTACCCACGCGATGCCGACCAGGGTCGGTTGATAGCCGCTGAACCAGGCATCGATGTAGTCGTTGGTCGTGCCGCTCTTGCCGGCGAGATCCTGGCGGCCGAGGACCATGGCGCGCGCCCCGGTTCCATAGCGCATGACGTCGTGCATCATGCTGTCCATGATGAAGGCGTTGCGGGCGTCGATGACCCGCAGCGATTCGTCCCCGGCGCGAGCGGGCTGCGCCTGTGCGAGGACGTTGCCACGGTCGTCGACGACCTTCTGAATCACGTACGGCTCCGTGCGATACCCGCCGGTGGCAAATACCGAAAAGGCGCGAGCCATCTGAAGAGGTGTGGCAGAGCCCGCGCCGAGCGCCATGGTGAGGTAGGGCGGGTGGCGCTCGGCATCGAAGCCGAATCGGGTGATGTAGTCCTGTGCGTACTGCGGGCTGATCGTCTGCAGGATGCGAATCGAAACCATGTTCTTCGATTTGGCGAGCGCCGTGCGCATGCTCATGGGTCCTTCGTACCTGCCGTCGTAGTTCTTGGGCTCCCATACCTGCCCGCCGGTGAGCGCCGCGTCGACCACCACGGGGGCATCGTTGATCACGGTGGCCGGCGTGAAACCTTTTTCCAGTGCCGACGAATAGATGAAAGGTTTGAAGCCCGAGCCGGGCTGGCGCCAGGCCTGGGTGACGTGGTTGTACTGGCTCCGGTTGAAATCGAAGCCGCCGACGAGCGATCGCACGGCACCGTCCTGCGGGTTCACCGAGATAAAGGCGCCCTCGGCTTCCGGGAGCTGGACAATCTGCCAATCGTCATGGTCGTCCTTCTGGATGCGAATCACCGCGCCACGCCGGATCCTGCGGGTCGGTGGGGTGCGGGAATCGAGCATGCGCTCGGCGAACTTGAGCCCCTCCCCGGACACGGTAACGGTTTCTCCTCCGCGCCGGTAGGCTGTCACCCGTTTCGGCGTCGCCTCCAGAACGAGTGCGGCGAGGAGGTCATCGCTGTCGGGGTGGTCTTGCAAAATTTCCTCGTAGTCCTCCTCCTGCGCATCCTTGAGCTCGACGAATCCTTCGGGGCCGCGATAGCCGTGGCGCCGGTCGTATTCGAGCAGGCCCTGGCGCAGCGCCGCATAGGCCGCTTCCTGGTCGATGCGCGAGATAGTCGTGTAGACGCGAAACCCACGCGAGTAGACCTCCTCCGGATAGCGTTCATAGAGCAGCTGACGGACCATCTCGGCGACGAACTCGGCGTGAATCTCGTATTCAGTGACGGCTTCGCGCCTGACGCTGATCGGAATCTTTTGGGCTTCGTCGTATTGCTCGTCGTCGAGCAAGGCGAGCTCGTGCATGCGCCTCAGAACATACAGCTGGCGTTGCTTGGCGCGTTTGGGATTGATCACGGGGTTGAAAGAGGAGGGAGCTTTGGGCAACCCGGCAAGCATCGCGATCTCGGCCGAATTGAGCTGGGACAGAGTCTTGCCGAAGTAGACTTGCGCTGCCGCGCCGAACCCGTAGGCTCTCTGGCCGAGATAGATCTGGTTGATGTAGATCTCTAGGATCTGGTCTTTGCTGAGGCTATTTTCGATCTTGAACGCCAGCAGGGCCTCGTACAACTTGCGGGTCAGCGTCTTTTCCCGGGAAAGAAAAAAGTTTCGCGCGACTTGCATCGTGATCGTCGACGCCCCTTGAGTTTTGCCGCCGGTAACCAAGTTGGAGTAGGCTGCCCGGAGCACCCCGTGGTAATCGACCCCGGTATGCTGGTAAAAGCGCTCGTCCTCGGCCGCGAGGATGGCCTGCTTCATCAGAGAAGGAACCTCCTCGATGCTGACGACAGAACGGCGCTCTTCGCCGAATTCCCCGATCAGCAAGCCGTCGGCCGTGTAGACGCGCAACGGGATCTTCGGTTGGTACTCAGTGAGCGCCTCGATGGAAGGCAGGTTGGGGTACGCCAGAAGGATGACGAAACCAGCCAGCGCCAAACTCAACACGCCCACCCCGGCCAGCGCCAACACCGGGAAGGCGAACCATCGAAGCCACATTCAGGGGATATCCGGAAAAAGGTCGCCCATTATAGATAGCTGAAACAGCGGCAGGTTCACCCTAAGGTACTAATATCTCGCGTGAATAATTTACTTTACAGGGTACGGGGTTGTTGCTAGCATTTAACGTAAATTATACTAATCGCGCCTAACCGGCCATACCTGAAGGGGAAATCCCGGTTGCAACTGAATTTGAATTTCGATATTTTCAAGCCGAAAGCGCCGCCGCTTTTCGGGATGGACATTTCTTCTTCCTCGGTGAAGCTGGTAGAGCTCGCCGATGCCGGCAGGGGAAATCCGCGCGTCGAGCGTTATGCGATCGAGGCGTTGCCGAAGGACGCGGTCCTCGACGGCAACATCACGAACCTCGACGCCGTAGTCGACGCCGTGCAGCGCGGTTGGAAAAGAATGGCGACGCGCACGAAAAACGTCGCGTTGGCCCTGCCCACGGCCGCGGTGATCACCAAAAAGATCATCGTACCGGCCGGGCTGCGCGATGAAGAGCTGGAGGTTCAAGTCGAAACCGAGGCCAACCAATACATCCCATTCGCGCTCGAGGAGGTCAACCTCGACTTTCAGGTGGTGGGACCTTCTCCGTCGGGACCGGAAGAGGTCGAAGTGCTGATCGCTGCCTCACGCAAGGAAAAGGTGGAAGACCGCGTCGCGGTGGCAGAAGCCTCGGGACTTAAAGCCATCGTCATGGATGTCGAGTCCTACGCGATCCAATCTTCCTTCGAGCTGATCCAGCAGCAATTCCCCGATAACGGCAAAGACCAGAATATCGCGCTGGTCGATTTGGGCGCGAACGTCATGAACATCACGGTGCTGCGAAACGAGCAGACCGTGTACACGCGCGAGCAGGCGTTCGGCGGTAGCCAGCTCACGCAGGACATCATGCGCGTGTACGGGATGAGCCTGGAGGAAGCCGAAGCGGCCAAGCGCTCCGGGGGGTTGCCTGAGAACTACGAAACGGAAGTGCTGCGCCCCTTCATGGAGAACGCGGCGCTGGAAATCCAGCGGGCAGTACAGTTCTTCTTTACTTCGACTCAGTACACCTCGGTCGAGCACGTTCTGCTCACAGGAGGCTCAGCGGTGATTCCGGGGCTCGACGAGATGGTGCAGAGCCGCACCCAGATCAATGCTCTGGTCGCCAATCCTTTCGCAAGCATGGCGATTTCACCGCGCGTTTCGCTGAAGAAACTGGTCGCGGATGCGGCCTCGCTGATGGTCGCGTGCGGACTGGCCATGCGGAGATTTGACCCGTGATTCGCATCAATCTGCTCCCCTGGCGCGAGGCGCGCCGCAAGGCCCAGCGCCAGCATCTTGGCGTGCTGGGAGGCATGGTGGCCGTGCTCGGGCTCCTGATCGTCGGCGCCGTGCACCTTACGATTGCAGGATACATCGCGGTCCAAAGCGACCGCAATGAATTCCTGAAAAGGGAGAACGTCAGGCTCGACAAGGAAATCGAGGAAATCAAGAAACTGAAAACCGAGATCGCGGCTTTGCTCGCGCGCAAGCAGATCATCGAGCGGCTGCAGGCAGATCGTGCCCAGGCCGTTTATATGTTGCAGGAGCTGGTTCAGCAGGTACCCGATGGCGTCTACCTCAAGGCGATCAAGCAGACCGGCCTGAAAATCAACATGACGGGCTACGCGCAATCCAACGCGCGAGTCTCAACCCTGATGCGCAATTTCGCGGCGTCGCCTTACCTTGAGAACCCCGATCTGGTCGAGATCAAAGCCGCGTTCGTAAGCAACAAGCGCGTTTCCGAATTCATCATGAACGTGAGCCTGAAGCAGGTGCAGAGTGAAGCCGCCGGCAAATCGGGTAAGGCGGCACCCAAGGCCGCTGCGGCCAAAGGCTGAGAGCCGATGCAGAAATTTCTCGAACAGTTCAAGAATCTCAATACGCGCGATCCGGGCGCGTGGCCGCCATTACCCAAGGCGATGCTGCTGGTCGGAGTGCTGATCGGCATCGTCACGCTGGGCTACTTCCTCGACTGGCAGGAGGAGATGGATTCCCTCGAGGCCGGGCGCTTACAGGAAGCGAAGCTCAAAGACGAATATGTCGCGAAGCAGCAACAAGCGATCAATCTAGATCTCTACCGTCAGCAGCTGCGCGAAATCGACAGCTCCTTCGGCGCGCTTCTGAGGCAGCTTCCCAATCGGTCGCAAATGGACGCGCTGCTCGTGGACATCAACCAGGCGGGGCTCGGCCGCGGCCTGCAATTCGAGCTGTTCAGGCCGGCTGCGGCAGAAACCAAGCGCGAATTCTATGCTGAGCTGCCGGTCACCTTGAAACTCGCTGGCAGCTATCACGACATGGGGCAGTTTGCGAGCGATATCGGACAGCTCTCGCGCATCGTCACTCTGAACGATATCGGGCTGACGGGAGGAAAAGACGGGTCGCTCGTTATGGACGTCACGGCGAAGACCTTCCGTTATCTCGACGAGGAGGAAGTGGCGGCCCAGAGCAGGGCGGCAAAGGGCGTCAAGGCGGGCAAAAAATGAAAGCGGTCGCCGCCGTCGCGCTCGGGTTGGTGCTCGCGGCGTGCACCGGTGAGGAATTCGGCGACCTCAAGGCGGAACTGAAAGACAAGACCAAGGATCTGCGCGGCAGGATCGACCCCCTGCCAGTCGTGAAGCCTTACGAGCCGGTACCTTACAAGGTTTTCGATCAAGCCGATCCATTCAGCAGCGTGAAAATCGAGCTCGTCACGAAATCGGCCGGCAGCGGCGGAGGCGGCGGCCTCAAGCCCGATCTGAACCGGCCGAAGGAACCGCTCGAAGCTTATCCGTTGGAGTCGCTGAAGATGGTCGGCGTGTTGCAGCAGAGAAAGGCGAATTTTGCGCTGGTCAAAGCCGATACGGGCCTGTACCGCGTCAAAGTCGGCAACTACATGGGTCAGAATTTCGGCCTCATCACCACGATTACCGAAAGCCAAATCCAGCTGCGTGAGCTCATCCAGGATGCGGTGGGCGACTGGACCGAACGTCAGAGCACCTTGCAGTTGCAGGAAGTCGGAGGAGGGAAATAATGAACCATGTCCTCGTGCGAAGATTCATTCAGGCGGCGATTTTCCCATTTGGGTTGCTCCTGCTCGTGTCGGTCGCCTCGGCGCAGCAAAACAGCATCGAAAACTTCGACGTCACGCAGAGCGGCGGCCAGGTACTGATACGGTTGACTCTGAAGAACCCGATTGCGGCCGTACCGGGCAGCTTCACGATCGCTAATCCGCCTCGGATCGCGTTCGATTTTCCCGATACGACCAACGGCTTGGGACGGAACAGCCAGGATATCGGCGAGGCGGTGTTGCGCTCGATGAACGTGGTCCAAGCGGGCGAGCGCACGCGCCTAGTGCTCAATTTGCGAAACATGGTTCCGTACGAATCCAAGATCGACGGCAGCAGCCTGTTGATCACCTTGGCCGCCACGGGGGGGGCGCAGCAGGCCGCAACCGGCGGCGCGGCGCGTTTTGCGGAAGGCAGACCGGACCTTCAGCACGCGCTGAAAGACGTCAATTTCCGGCGCGGACGCGGCGGCGAAGGGCGAATCGTCGTCGAGCTTTCGGACACGTCGACCGGGGTGGATATCCGCCAGCAAGGACAAACCGTCATCGTCGATTTCCTCAAGACGAGCGTTTCCGACGTGTTGCGCAAGCGTTACGACGTGGTTGACTTCGCAACCCCGGTACAAACCTTCAGCGTTTTCCCCCAGGGCGACAACGTGCGCATGGTGATCGAACCCCGCGGTCTCTGGGAGCACAACGCCTACCAGACCGACACGCAGTTCGTGCTCGAGGTGAAACCGATCCAGTACGATCCCAACAAGCTGGTGCAGGGCACGCGCAGCGGCTATTCCGGCGAGAAGCTGTCGCTCAACTTCCAAAACGTCGAAGTGAGGAGCGTGCTGAACGTCATAGCGGACTTCACCGACCTGAACATCATCACCAGCGACACGGTGGGCGGGAATCTCACGCTGCGCCTGAAAGACGTCCCGTGGGACCAGGCGCTCGATATCATCCTTCAGACTCGCGGCCTGGACATGCGCAAGAACGGCAACGTGATCTGGATCGCGCCGCGCGACGAGCTTGCAACCAAGGAAAAGCTCGCCCTGGAGTCCACCGCACAGATCACCGAGCTGGAGCCTCTGCGCACCGAAACCTTCCAGCTCAACTATGCCAAGGCCGACGCTTTTGCCAAGCTCCTCGCCGATCCCCAGCAACGCATCCTGTCCAAGCGTGGCGCCGCCTCGGTCGATCTTCGCACCAACCAGGTGTTCGTTCAGGACGTGTCAGTCCGTCTGGAGGAGGTGCGGAAGCTCCTCGGGCAGGTCGACGTCCCGGTGCAGCAGGTGCTTATCGAGGCGCGGATCGTCGAAGCCAACGACACGTTTGCGAAGAATCTCGGCGTGCGCCTGGGCAACGTGGCTCGCCCGATCGTCCAGAACAGCAACAGCACGGGTCCGAGCCCGGTAGGCATCAATGAGTCGGGCGTCGCCGTGACCCAGACAGGGAGGCTAGACGACTTTCCCAACCTGTTCCCTGCCGGTGGCGGAACGATAACGACGAAGACCCCCGACAATCTAAGCGTCAATTTGCCTGCGGCGCCAGTCGGCAATGCCGCGGCCGCGGGTTCCATCGCCCTGTTGATCACCAATCGACTGACCGGAGCGCTTCAGCTCGAGCTCTCGGCTCTGGAGGCCGACGGCAAGGGCAAGATCATCTCGAGCCCGCGGGTGATGACCGCGAACAACGTCGAAGCGCTCATCGAACAGGGAACCGAGCTGCCCTATCAGCAGTCGACTTCGAGCGGCGCGACCTCGGTTGCGTTCCGCAAGGCCAACCTGCGCCTCAAGGTCAAACCGCAGGTCACACCCGACGGCAACATAATCATGACCCTGGACATCAACAAGGACTCGGTAGGCCAGAGCACCAACGCCGGTTTCGCCATCGACACCAAGCATGTTCAGACCGAGGTGCTGGTGGAAAACGGCGGCACCGTGGTGATCGGCGGTATCTACACCCAGACCTTGCAGACCACCATCACCAAGGTGCCGTTCTTCGGAGACATACCGCTGCTCGGGGTGCTTTTCCGCAACAACTCCCGCACGGACAACAAGACCGAGCTCCTGGTGTTCATTACTCCGCGCATCGTGGAGCAGCGCATCATAAGCCAGCGCTGACGCTGCAAAATCACATAACTCCCGGGGGCCGGCAATGCCGGCCCCTTTGCTTTCGGGCCCGATACGGGTGGGTTGCTACAATATCCCCGTGAAGACAAACCACAAGCTTTTCCTGGTGGGCATGATGGGGGCCGGCAAGACCACGGTCGGTCGCCAGCTCGCCAAGCGCCTCGGGAAGACGTTCTACGATGCCGATCGCGAAATCGAGGCACGAACCGGGGTGCGCGTCGCCGTGATCTTCGATATCGAGGGCGAGGTCGGATTTCGCAAACGCGAGTCCGACGTGATCGAACGCTTGACTGCACTGAACGATATCGTGCTCGCCACGGGGGGCGGCGCGGTCCTCGATCCCCGTAACCGCGACACTCTCAGGGCCCGCGGCTTCGTCATCTATCTTCACGCGCTTCCACCGATACTCTGGCAGCGCACCCGCGCCGACAAGTCCAGGCCGCTTCTGCAGGGCGGCGACCCGCGCGAGCGGCTCGAAGCGCTTTACGCCGCGCGCGATCCGCTTTATCGGGAGGTCGCAGACCTGGTGATCGAAACCGGCCGCCAGGGAATCGGCCCCTTGCTTGCGCAGGTGCTCGCCCGATTCGACGAGGCATGCAAACTCTCAGCGTAGCGCTCGGGGAGCGCTCCTATCCCATTCACGTCGGTGCCGGGCTTCTCGATCGGGCCGATCTCCTTGTTCCTTTCCTGGTGCAAAAGAAAGCGGCCATCGTCACCAACCCCACGGTGGCGGCGCTCTATCTCGAGCGCGTCGCCGGGGCGCTGGTCCGTGAGGGCGTCCAGGCGGTCCGCATCATCGTCCCCGAGGGCGAGGAGCACAAGGACTGGGGCACCCTGAACGGGATCTTCGATGCCCTGCTCGAGCAGCGATGTGCGCGTGACACTACGCTGATCGCCTTGGGGGGTGGGGTAATCGGGGACTTGGCGGGATTCGCCGCCGCCACCTATCAGCGCGGCGTGCCCTTCGTTCAGATCCCGACCACGCTGCTCGCTCAAGTGGATTCGTCGGTCGGCGGCAAGACCGCGATCAATCACCCGCTCGGAAAAAACATGATCGGCGCTTTTCATCAACCTCAATTGGTCGTCGCCGACATGCGAACCCTAGAAACCCTGCCCGAGCGCGAGTTGCGCTCGGGACTTGCCGAAGTGATCAAGCACGGCTTGATCCGCGACGCGGCGTTTCTCGGCTGGATCGAAGCCCATCTCGATCGCCTTTTGAAGCGCGACCCGGACGCGCTGGAACATGCGGTGCTGCGCTCAATCGCGATCAAGGCCGAGGTCGTCGGCCAGGACGAGCGCGAGCGCGGCTTGCGTGCGCTGCTGAACTTCGGGCACACGTTCGGCCACGCCATCGAAACGGGCCTCGGCTACGGCGCTTGGCTCCACGGCGAGGCCGTGGCCGCCGGGATGGTCATGGCGGCCGATCTGTCGCGCCAGCTCGGGCTTCTTTCGGAGACCGACTCAACTCGCGTGCGTTCGCTGCTCGGGCGCGCGGGGCTTCCGACTATGGTCAGAGGGATCACGCCGCAGCGCATGCAGCAACTGATGCAGCTCGACAAGAAAGCACAGGGGGGCCGCGTCCATTTCGTTCTGCTGGAGCGGCTGGGAGCGGCGGTGCTTCGGGCCGACGTGCCGGCTGGCGCAATCGACCACACGCTTTCGCGGCTTGCCGCCTAAGTGAGTGCTAGCGGTACTCCGGATTGCTGCTTCGCAGCGCTGCTCTAAGCACTTGAGGCAGCAAGGAAACACAGGTATAGTCAAAAAACCCGGCCCCGAGAAGCGCGGAATGGAGAATTCCGCCGCCGGCAAACCCAATAGTCCGAAACCAGCGTGATTCTGAACGAGCCCCAAGGCCTGTACCACCCCGCCAACGAGCATGACGCCTGCGGCGTGGGTTTCGTCGCCCATATCAAGGGCAAGAAGTCGCATTCGATCGTCGAGCAGGGCCTTACGGTATTGCGCAACCTCACCCACCGGGGCGCGGTGGGCTGGGATCCCAAGCTCTCAGACGGGGCGGGCCTGCTCATACAGATCCCCGACAAGTTCCTCCGCGACGTCATGGCAAAACCGGGCCTGAAGCTGCCGCCTGCGGGCCAATACGGCGTCGGCATGGTCTTTCTGCCGCGCGATCCGGCCTCGCGCTTTGCCTGCGAGTACGAGATCGAGCGTGCGATCAAGGACGAGGGCCAGGTGCTGCTCGGCTGGCGGGACGTTCCCGTGGACAACGGCGATCTCGCGGAACCGGCTAAGCGGATCGAGCCGGTGATCCGCCAAGTGTTCATCGGACGAGGCAAGGGAGTGACGGTTACCGACGCACTCGAGCGCAAGCTCTACATCATCAGGAAGAGTTCGGGCCACGCGATCCAGGCGCTCAAGCTCGCTCACGGCAAGGAGTTCTACGTTCCCTCGATGTCGGCGCGCACCGCGTGCTACAAGGGCATGCTGCTCGCGCACCAGGTCGGCCGGTACTACAAGGACCTGCAGGATGCGCGCGTCGAGTCCGCGCTCGCCTTGGTCCACCAGCGCTTTTCCACGAACACCTTCCCATCCTGGGACCTGGCGCACCCGTTCCGCATGATCTGCCACAACGGCGAGATCAACACCTTGCGAGGCAACGTCAACTGGATTCGCGCGCGCCAAGGCGCGATCTCGAGCCCGGTTCTCGGCCGCGACCTCGAGAAAATCTGGCCGCTGATCTACGACGGGCAATCCGACTCCGCTTCGTTCGACAACGCGCTGGAGCTTCTGGTCATGGGAGGGTATTCCGTCGCGCATGCGATGATGATGATGATCCCCGAGGCTTGGGAGAACCACACGCTGATGGACCCGACGCGGCGCGCGTTCTACGAATATCACGCCGCGATGATGGAGCCTTGGGACGGGCCCGCTTCGATCGCGTTTACGGACGGGCGACAAATCGGGGCGACGCTCGACAGGAACGGACTGCGGCCCTCGCGCTATATCGTCACTGCGGACGACCTCGTGATCATGGGCTCGGAATGCGGCTGCCTGCCCGTGCTCGAGGAGAAAATCGTCAAGAAATGGCGCCTGCAGCCCGGCAAGATGTTCCTCGTCGATCTGGAGAAGGGCCGGATCATTGACGACGAGGAGCTTAAGAACACGCTCGCGGGCGCGAAACCCTACGCGGAATGGATCGAGCGCATCCGCGTCAAGCTCGACGAGGTCGAGACCGAAAAGACCCCGCCGCTGAAGAGCTCGGTGCGGATGCTCGATCGCCAGCAGGCCTTCGGCTATACGCAGGAGGATATCAAGTTCATCATGACCCCGATGGCGATGAACGGTGAGGAACCCGTCGGCTCGATGGGCAACGACTCGCCGCTTGCGGTTCTGTCGGACAAGAACAAGACGCTGTACCACTACTTCAAACAGTTGTTCGCGCAGGTCACGAACCCCCCGATCGACCCGATCCGTGAGGAGCTGGTGACGTCTCTGGTCTCTTTCATCGGACCCAAGCCGAACTTGCTCGGCATCGACGAGATGAACCCGCCTCTCCGGCTTGAGGTGTCGCAGCCGGTGCTCGACTTCTTCGAAATGGAGAAAATCCGGCACATCGAGCGCTACACCGGCGGCAAGTTCCGCTCGTTCGAGCTGGACATCACCTATCCACTGGCATGGGGCAAGGAAGCGGTCGAGGCGCGCCTCGCGTCGCTTTGCGCGCAGGCCGAGGATGCGGTGCGCGCGGGATACTCCATCGTCGTGATTTCCGACCGCCTCGTGGAGCGGGAACGCGTGGCCATCCCGGCGCTCCTGGCGTTGTCGGCGATCCATCAGCACCTGGTGTCGAAGGGTCTGCGCACCAGCGCGGGTCTCGTAGTGGAAACCGGCTCCGTGCGCGAGGTGCACCACTTTGCCCTGCTCGGAGGTTACGGCGCCGAGGCGGTACATCCATATCTAGCCCTCGAGACGCTGCTCGATCTCGCGGCGAAGCGCGAGCTCGGCCCCGACCTGGACGGCAGGAAGGCGATCAAGAATTTCGTGAAGGCGATCGGAAAGGGACTGAAGAAGGTAATGTCCAAGATGGGGACCTCGACTTACATGTCCTACACCGGCGCGCAGATCTTCGAGGCGGTAGGACTCGCGAGCTCGCTCGTGGACAAATATTTCACCGGCACGACCTCGTCGATCGAAGGCATAGGCGTGTTCGAAGTCGCCGACGAAGCGATCCGCATACACAAGGCCGCGTTCGAAGACGCCGATCCGGTGCTGCAGTCGATGCTGGATGCAGGGGGCGAGTACGCTTGGCGCGTGCGCGGCGAAGAGCACATGTGGACGCCCGATGCGATCGCGAAGCTGCAGCACTCGGTGCGGCAGAACTCCCCCCAGGCGTACAAGGAATACGCCGCGATCATCAACGACCAGTCCCGCCGCCACATGACCTTCCGCGGCCTTTTCGAATTCCGCCTCGATCGCGTGACGGCGGTTCCGATCGCGGAGGTCGAGCCCGCAGCCGAGATAGTCAAGCGTTTTTCGACCGGCGCAATGTCGCACGGTTCGATCTCGGTCGAAGCGCACACTACGCTCGCGGTGGCGATGAACCGCATTGGCGGGAAGTCGAACACCGGCGAGGGCGGCGAGGACCGCAAGCGTTACGCGACTGTGAAGGCCGGCGAGACGCTGCGCTCGCGCCTCGGAGCGAACCGCGTCGCGCGCGACATCGAATTGCGCGAAGGCGACGTGCTCAAGTCCAAGATCAAGCAGGTCGCCTCGGGGCGCTTCGGGGTGACCGCCGAATACCTCGCAAGCGCCGAGCAGCTCCAGATCAAGATCGCCCAGGGCGCGAAGCCCGGCGAGGGCGGGCAGCTGCCCGGGCGCAAGGTCTCCGATTACATCGCCGAGATCCGCTACTCGACTCCCGGAGTGGAGCTGATTTCGCCTCCCCCGCACCATGACATCTACTCGATCGAGGACTTGGCGCAGCTCATCCACGACTTGAAGAACGCAAATCCCTCGGCGTCCATCTCGGTGAAGCTCGTCTCGGAAGTAGGCGTGGGCACCGTGGCTGCGGGCGTGTCCAAAGCCAAGGCCGACCACGTCACTATTTCCGGGCACGACGGTGGCACGGGCGCCTCGCCCTGGTCGTCGATCAAGCACGCGGGCACGCCCTGGGAGCTGGGCTTGGCGGAGACGCAGCAGACGCTGGTGCTCAATCGCTTACGCGGCCGGATCGCGGTCCAGGTGGACGGACAGATCAAGACTGGCCGCGACGTCGTGATCGGCGCGATCCTCGGCGCCGACGAATTCGGGTTCGCGAGCGCGCCGCTCGTCGTGAGCGGCTGCATCATGATGCGCAAATGCCACTTGAACACCTGTCCTGTCGGCGTTGCGACCCAAGATCCCGTGCTCCGCAAGAAGTTTTCAGGTAAGCCGGAGTACGTTGTGAACTACTTCTTCCTCGTTGCCGAGGAGGCAAGAGAGTTGATGGCCCAGCTTGGCATACGCAGGTTCAGCGAGCTGATCGGCCGCACCGAACTGCTCGAAATGAAGAAAGGCATCGAGCACTGGAAGGCGAAAGGCCTCGACTTCTCGCGGATTTTCAAGATGCCGGACATGCCCGCAGACGTCGCGCGCTACAACTCCGAGAAGCAGAATCACGGACTCGAGAAGGCCCTCGACAACCGGCTGATCGAGCTTGCGCGACCCGCGCTCGAGCGCGGCGAGAAGGTTTCGATCGACATGCCGATCCGGAACGGCAACCGTACCGTCGGTACGATGCTCTCGCATGAGATCGCGCGGCGTTACGGGCACGAGGGGCTGCCCGATGGCACGATCCGTGCCCGGTTTGCCGGGTCCGCGGGCCAGAGCTTCGGTGCCTTCCTCGCTAGAGGCGTGACTCTCGAACTGATCGGCGATACCAACGATTATTGCGGAAAGGGTCTCTCGGGCGGCCGCATCATCGTCTCGCCCTCGCCGAAGTTTCGTGGCGAGCCGACCGAAAACATCATCACGGGGAACGTCGTCCTCTACGGGGCGATCGCGGGTGAGGCGCACTTCCGCGGCGTGGCCGGCGAGCGTTTCGCCGTGCGCAACTCGGGCGCCACCGCCGTCGTCGAAGGCGTCGGCGATCACGGCTGCGAATACATGACCGGCGGGACCGTCGCCGTCCTGGGCGTCACCGGACGCAACTTCGCCGCAGGAATGTCCGGCGGCATCGCCTATGTGCTCGACCTCCATGGCGAATTCGTGAAGCGTTGCAACAGCGCGATGGTGGACTTGGAGCCTGTCCTTACCGAGTCCGAGCAGCAGGGCAAGCTGTCGCACGAGTTCTGGCACAGGGGTCGGGCGGACGAGCTGATCCTGAAAGATATGATCGAGCGGCACGCCGAGCTCACGAACAGCCGCCGCGCCAGGGAGATCCTCGAAAAATGGGCGGACTACCGCACGCGTTTCGTGAAGATCTTCCCCAAGGAATACAGGCGCGCCCTCGGCGAGCTCGCCGCGGCGAAACGCAAGGCGGCAGCGTAGATGGGGAAAGTTACGGGATTTCTCGAGTTCCAGCGGCTCGAGGAAGCGCACCAAGAGCCCGAGGAGCGGAAAAAGCACTATCGGGAGTTCATCCTCCGCCTCACCGAAGAGGAGGCGAAGGTCCAGGGCGCGCGCTGCATGGACTGCGGCACGCCGTTTTGCATGTCGGGCTGCCCGGTGAACAACATCATCCCGGACTTCAACGATCTCGTCTACAAAGAGGACTGGCAGCGCGCCATCGAGACCCTGCATTCCACCAACAATTTTCCCGAGTTCACCGGCCGCATCTGTCCGGCTCCGTGCGAGGAAGCGTGCGTGCTGCGAATCAATGACGACCCGGTCGGCATCAAGTCGATCGAGCACGCGATCATCGACAGGGCATTCGAGGAAGACTGGGTAAGGCCACAGCTGCCGGAGCACAAGACCGGCAAGAAGGTCGCGGTGGTGGGCTCCGGTCCCGCGGGGCTCGCTTGCGCCCAGCAACTCGCGCGCGCCGGGCACGACGTCACGGTGTTCGAAAAAAACGACCGGATCGGAGGTCTTCTGCGCTACGGGATACCCGACTTCAAGATGGAGAAGGGGCTGATCGACCGTCGGGTCGACCACATGAAGGCTGAAGGCGTGATGTTCCGTACTGGCGTCTTCGTCGGCAAGGGGCGCGCGGGAAAGGGCGTCACCGATTGGGCCACCGAAACCATCGACCCCGGGAAGTTGATGGCCGACTTCGACGCAGTGGTGCTCTCCGGCGGAGCCGAGCAACCGCGCGACCTGCCGGTACCCGGGCGAGAGCTCGACGGTGTGCATTTCGCGATGGAGTTCCTGCCGTTGCAAAACAAGCGCGTCGCCGGAGACAAGGGAGTACCGGATCTCTGGGCGACCGACAAACATGTCGTTGTGATCGGCGGAGGCGACACGGGCTCGGACTGTGTCGGCACTTCGAACCGCCACGGCGCGAAATCGGTGACACAGTTCGAGCTGCTTCCCATGCCGCCGGATCCCGAATTGAATCCGGTTTGGCCCTACTGGCCGACGAGATTGCGCACTTCCTCCTCGCACGAAGAGGGCGTGAATCGCGACTGGTCGATCGCGACCAAGGAGTTCGTCGGCAAGAACGGGAAGGTCAAAGCGCTCAGGACGGTTCGCCTGGAATGGAAGGACGGCAAGATGAGCGAAGTTCCGGGATCGCAGACGATCCTGCCCGCCGATCTCGTCCTTCTCGCGATGGGATTCGTTTCGCCGGTGCCCTCCGTGCTCGAGGCGTTCGGCGTCGAGACGGACCCGCGCGGCAACGCCAAGGCGACGACCGACGGAAAAGACAGCTACGTCACTTCGGTTCCGAAGATCTTTGCCGCGGGCGACATGCGCCGCGGCCAGTCGCTCGTCGTATGGGCCATCCGGGAGGGGCGCCAGTGCGCGCGCGCGGTCGATGAGTTCTTGATGGGGTTCTCCGAGCTGCCGCGATAGGCTAACATCGCCCCTCCGGCTGAATTCCCTCCGCTTCTTTGTGAATATCGTCATTCTCGCCGCGGGTCCGGGCAAGCGCATGCATTCGAGCACGCCCAAGGTGCTGCATCGACTTGCGGGCCGACCGCTGCTCGCACACGTTTTCGATACCGCGAAACAACTCTCGCCCAAGGTCATCTGCGTCGTCCATGGCCACGGTGGCGAGCGCGTGCGCCAGGCGGTCGAGGAGAGCGGCGTCGTCTGGGTGATGCAGGAGCCTCAGCTCGGCACCGGGCACGCTGTGATGCAAGCCGCCCCTCATCTGGACGAGCGCTGGCCGACCCTCGTGCTCTACGGCGATGTCCCCTTGATCCGCGCCGAGACGCTGAAGCGGCTAGTCCAGGCCGCCGGGAAGGGCCTGGGCCTGCTGACCGCGACGCTCAAGAGTCCCACCGGATATGGGCGCATCCTGCGAAACGGAAAAAAAGTGGTGGGAATTGTCGAAGAAAGGGACGCGAACGCGCGGCAGCGCGCGCTCCGCGAGATCAACACCGGGATCGTCGTGGCACCGACGAAAAAGCTCAAATCCTGGCTTGAGAAGCTGCAAAACAGCAACGCGCAGAAGGAGTATTACCTCACCGACATCGTCTCGCTCGCAACGAAGGAACGCGTACCCGTGACTGCAATCCAGACTGACGCGGCGTGGGAGGCGCTCGGCGTGAACAGCCGCGCCCAGCTCGCCGAGCTGGAGCGCATTTACCAGCGCAAGCTCGCGGCCGAGCTCATGGAGCTGGGCGTGACGCTCGCCGATCCGTCGCGGTGCGACGTGCGCGGGAGCCTGGACTGCGGCGCGGACGTGACGATCGATGTCAATTGCGTCTTCGAGGGCGAGGTGAAGCTGGGCGACCGGGCCTCGGTCGGCGCGAACTGCGTGCTCAGGAACGTGACCGTGGGCCCGGGGTCGCGCATCGAGGCCTTCTGCCACCTCGAGGACGCCGACATCGGCGCCGACTGCAACATCGGCCCCTACGCGCGCATGCGGCCCGGAACGCGCAACAAGCTCGCCGCGAAAGTGCACATCGGCAACTTCGTCGAGGTGAAGGCGAGTAGCATAGGCGAGGGTTCCAAGGCGAACCACCTCACTTACATCGGCGACAGCGAGGTGGGGAGGAACGTCAACGTCGGCGCGGGAACGATCGTGTGCAACTACGACGGCGCGAACAAGCACCGCACGGTCATCGAGGACGACGTTTTCATCGGCTCGGACACCCAGCTCGTCGCTCCGGTGCGCGTAGGCCGGGGCGCGACACTCGGAGCGGGCACGACGCTCACCAAGGACGCGCCGCCGGGAGAGCTGACCCTCTCGCGGGCAAGGCAGGTGAGCGTTCCCGGCTGGAAGCGGCCGGAGAAAGTCAAGAAATAGAGGCGCAACGTGTGCGGAATCGTCGGTGCCGTAGCCAAGCGTAACGTCGTTCCCATCCTCATCGAGGGGCTGAAGCGGCTCGAATACCGCGGCTACGACTCGGCCGGCGTCGCGGTGATGAACGGCAAGCCGCGCGCGGCGCTGCAGCGCGTGCGCTCCACCGGGCGCGTCGCCGAGCTGGAGAAGCTCGCCGGCGCGCAAGGCCTCGCCGGGGAGGTTGGCATCGCCCACACCCGCTGGGCGACCCACGGCGTGCCTTCGGAGAAAAACGCGCACCCGCACACCTCGGGCGGCGTCTCGGTCGTGCACAACGGCATCATCGAGAACCACGAGGAGATGCGCAAGCGCCTGCGCGCCAAGGGCTACGAGTTCGTCTCCGATACCGACACCGAGGTGATCGCGCACCTGGTGCACTCGAATGTGCAGTCGGGGGCGAAGCTCTTCGACGCGGTGAAGAAGAGCGTGGTCGAGCTGGTCGGCGCCTACGCGATCGCGGTGGTGAGCGAATCCGATCCGTCAAGGCTGGTGGTCGCGCGGCACGGCGCACCGCTGCTCGTCGGCCTGGGCAACGGCGAGAATTTCGCCGCCTCCGACACATCGGCGCTCGTCCAAGTGACGCAGCGGATCATCTACCTCGAGGACGGCGATTGCGCCGAGATCGAGCTCGCGGGCGTGCGCATCGCCGACGCCAAGGGCAATCAGGTCGAGCGGCCGGTGCACCTGAGCCAGCTCACGGCCGACGCGGTAGAGCTGGGCCAGTTCCGCCATTACATGCAGAAGGAGATCTTCGAGCAGCCGATGGCCGTGGCGAACACGCTGGAGATGGTGACCGGCGCGCAGTCGGTGCCGCCGCAGCTCTTCGGGGCGGACGCCGAGAGCGTCCTGCGCGACGTCGACTCGGTCCTGATCCTCGCCTGCGGAACAAGCTATCACGCGGGCATGGTCGCGCGCTACTGGATCGAGGGGCTGGCGGGCGTTCCCTGCAACGTCGAGATCGCGAGCGAATACCGCTACCGCGTGTCCGTACCCAATCCCAGGGGGCTGGTCGTCACGGTATCGCAGTCCGGGGAGACCGCCGACACCATCGCGGCGCTGCAGCACGCGAAGATGCTCGGGCACCGCCATTCGCTCTCGATCTGCAACGTACCCGAATCGGCGCTGGTGCGCGCGTCCGACCTGCGCTTCCTGACCCGCGCGGGGCCGGAGATCGGAGTCGCCTCGACCAAGGCCTTCACCACCCAGCTTGCCGTGCTCGTGCTGCTCACGATGATCCTCGCCAAGATCCGCGGGAAGCTTCCAGCGGATCGGGAGACTGCGCTGCTGCAGTCGCTGCGCCACCTGCCGCGGGCGCTCGAGAGCGTGCTGCACCTGGAGCCGCAACTCAAGATGTGGTCGGAGAAGTTCGCCCAGCTGCAGCACGCCCTGTTCCTCGGACGGGGCATTCACTATCCGATCGCGATGGAAGGAGCCCTCAAGCTCAAGGAGATCTCCTACATCCACGCCGAGGCCTACGCCGCGGGCGAGCTCAAGCACGGGCCGCTCGCGCTCGTCGACAAGAACATGCCGGTGATTGCGATCGCGCCCAAGGACGCCCTGCTCGAGAAGCTAAAGTCCAACCTCCAGGAAGTGCGCGCGCGCGGCGGCGAGCTGCACGTGCTCGCCGACCAGGACACGCGCATGGTGGCCGGAGAGGGCATCCACGTGATCCGCATGCCTGACCACGCCGGGATCCTCTCGCCGATCCTGCACACCATCCCGCTGCAGCTGCTCGCGTACCACTCGGCGCTCGAGCGCGGCAACGACGTGGACAAGCCCAGGAATCTCGCGAAGTCGGTCACCGTCGAGTAGGTACGGGACACGTCCAAAGGTGGGTTGGAGCTTTACACAACTTTGCCTCCCCGAAAAACTCCGCCTACCTGTACCTGCGAGACTACTTTCCAGGGGAATATCGCGGTAAGGGAGATCAGGGCCCGGCGGCCGTGCTAGAGGCGTTGCGGAATGTGACACCCCGTCTTCGCAAGTTGGTCCTCGTCACGCATATCACCTTCTCGGTCGGATGGCTCGGCGCGGTGGTCAGCTTCTTTGCACTCAGCATCGCCGGCCTTACGAGTGACGATCCCGACTTGGTGCGGAGCGCTTATCTCGCGATGAATCTGATCGGCTCGTTCATCATCGTCCCGATGAGTTTCGCTGCCTTGGCTACAGGGCTTGTCCAGGCGCTCGGCAGCCCATGGGGTTTGGTCCGGCACTATTGGGTGCTGGTGAAATTCGCTTTGGCCATATTTGCCGGCACCGCGTTGCTGATGCACCAGTTCACGGCGGTGGCAGAGGCAGCAAAGCTCGTGTCGGGAATTGGGTCGGGAACTACTCGCGGCGCAGAGCTTGGCCAAGTTGGAATACAACTCGTGGCCGCTTCCGGTCTCGCGATGCTAGTGCTGCTCACGGCCACGACGCTGGCCGTGTACAAGCCCTGGGGCCTGACCCGTTACGGGCGACGCATGCAGCAGCAGCGGCGCAAGGCCCTGGGGCAGGCGGACGAACAGGCGGTTGGCGACGGCCCAGGCTTGCCCGTGGGTCTTAAGATCTTCCTAACCGTGATTGCCGCGCTCGTTTCGGTTTTCGTCGTGCTGCATCTTGCTGGCCGCGGCCTCGGGACGCACGGCATGTTGTAGAATTGTTCACATGTACTCGAAGGCAATCCGCTCGGTCGTCGTGCTCGTCCTGGCACTCGCTGTCCCCCTACAGGGGACAGCGGCGGTCACGGCCGGACTGTGCATGGCGATGGGCCATCACGACGCCGGCCACGGCCTGAACAATATCGCCGGACACTCGGCGGAAGGCCATCACGAGGATCCTGCCGGCCACCACAAGCACTCGGACGCCGATCACTCGAAGCCGAATTGCGCACCCTGTGCCGCTTGTTGTGCAGCCACGGCGATCCCATCCTGCGCATTGTTGTTCTTGCCTGACGGGCCCGCGGCGTCGCGAATAGCCGCCGCGTCTGCGTCGTTCACCGGCGTCTCGCCGGACCAGCTCGACCGTCCTCCTCTCGCTCTCTGACGTCTGACATCGCTGCGGCGCGCTCCGAGGCGCGCCGCGCCCGCGCGTTCGCGCGCATGTTTGCTACGTTGGATGAGCCATGTTTGGAAAGCTGCCTGCTGCATTTGCGGTCGCCGCTGCGATCGCCACGAATACCTTCGGTCATGAGGACAAGCCAAGCCAGACCGGAGGCGATCATGATCACTCGAAAGCCGGAGACACCGTCTACGGGCGTCCCGCCGATCCGGCGGCGGCTGACCGGACCACTGTCGTCGAGATGCGCGACTCGTTCGAGTTCTCGCCCCCCGAGATCACCGTGAAACTCGGCGAAACCGTTCGATTCATTCCGACGAACGCAGGAAAGCACGAACACGAGATGGTCCTCGGAACGATGAAGGAGCTCACGGAGCACTACGAAGCGATGAAGTCCAACCCCGGAATGCGCCACGACGAACCGAACATGGCGCGTGTCGCGCCGGGGAAGTCGGGCGTGATCGCGTGGCAGTTCACCCGGCCCGGGGATTTTTATTTCGCCTGCCTGGTGGGTGATCATTTCGACGCTGGAATGTTCGGGAAGATCCGCGTGGCCGGCGAGGCGGTGTCGGCCGAGGCCGGCCACGACCACGCTCACGCGGACGCGCCAGGGATGCAGGGCGCTCTGGGCGGATACCCGATGACGCGCGAATCATCCGGGACGAGCTGGCAGCCGGACTCCTCCCCGCACGAGGGCATCGACGCCGCATTCGGCGACTGGACGACGATGACGCACGGATTCTTGAATCTCGTCTACGACCGCCAGGGCGGACCGCGCGGCGACAGCAAGACGTTCAGCTCGAGCATGCTCATGACCATGGCCCAGCGCCCGCTCGGGGACGGAACGTTGGGCCTGCGCGGAATGATCTCGGCCGACGCGCTGATGGGCAAGTCCGGCTATCCCCTGCTGCTGCAGACGGGCGAGACCGCCGACGGTCAGACGCTGCTCGTCGACAGGCAGCATCCGCACGACCTCTTCATGGAGCTCGCAGCCACGTACAACCATCGAATTTCAGAGGGCAGTTCGGCGTTCGCCTATGCCGGGTTGCCGGGCGAACCCGCGCTCGGTCCGCCCGCCTTCATGCACCGCTTCTCCGGAGAAGACAATCCGGAGGCGCCGATCTCCCACCACTGGCTCGACTCCACGCACATCAGCTTCGGCGTCGTGACGCTCGGGCTCGTGCTCCACCGGGTAAAGCTCGAAGCGTCGATCTTCCGCGGCCGGGAGCCCGACCAGTACCGCTACAACATCGAGACGGGAAAGCTCGATTCCGCCTCGGTCAGGCTCTCGTACAACCCGACCGCCGACTGGGCTCTACAAGTGAGCCGTGGCCATCTCAAGAGTCCAGAGCAGCTCGAGCCCGACGTGGACCTCGATCGGACCACAGCCTCGGCGATCTACAATCGTCAGCTCGAGGCCGGCAACTGGCAGACAACGCTCGCCTGGGGCCGAAACGCGAAGACGGGCCAGCACGTCACCGACTCGTATCTCCTGGAATCGGCCGTGAGGCTGTCGCAGGTCCACACCTTCTTCGGACGAGCCGAGCGCGCGGATAAGGACGAGTTGTTCCCCGCGGGAGACCCGCTCGCGGGGGAGACCTTCAAGGTCGGCAAGCTGACCCTGGGCTACGTCCGCGACTTCTCGATCGCCCGGCATTTCAAGATCGGCGTCGGCGGTTTAATAAGCCGGTATGCACTGCCCGGCGACCTTGAACCGAGCTACGGCAGCCCAACCTCCTACATGGTCTTTGCGCGGGTAAAGATCAATTGATCCTTGTGACGATAGACTAGGCAACACTCATGAACGTATCCAACCACGAATATTCGCATCACGGTCATCACAGCAGCCCCGATCGGGCAGGCGCCGCTCCAGGCGGGGCGACCCGCACGGGCTACACCTGTCCAATGCACCCTGAGATCCTCAGCCCCGCCGCAGGAAATTGCCCCAAGTGCGGCATGGCCCTCGTGCCGGTTGTGCCCGCGGCCGCGGAATACACCTGCCCGATGCATCCGGAGATCCGCAGTGCGACCCCGGGGAATTGCCCCAAATGCGGCATGGCCCTCGTGCCGGTCGCGGGGGCAAAGGAAGACGATTCGGAATTGCGGCGCATGACGAGACGCTTCTGGGTGAGCGCCGTCCTGACTCTGCCGCTCGTCGTGATCGCCATGGCGCCCTATTTCGGCTTCAAGCAGGCTTTCGGGATTCCCGAGCACATCAGGATGTACCTCGAGCTTGCCCTCGGCACGCCCGTGGTTCTATGGTGTGGGTGGCCTTTCTTCCGAAGGTTCGCCCTCTCCGTCAAGAACAAGAATCCGAACATGTACACGCTGATCGGGCTGGGCGTGGCGCTCGCCTGGATTTTCAGTATCGCGGCCGTGTTCGCGCCGGGACTTTTCCCGCAGGAGTTTCGGGAGGACAGCGGCCAGGTCGGCGCCTACTTCGAGGCGGCAGCGGTGATCGTCACGCTGGTGCTGCTCGGCGAGGTCATGCAGCTGCGCGCGCTCGGCCAGACCAGCCGCGCGATCCGCGAGCTACTCGCGCTCGCGCCCAACACGGCCATCCGCATCGAGTCCGACGGCCGCGAGGTCGAGGTGCCCCTCGCCGACGTGCGGGTGGGCGACCGCCTGCGCGTGCGTCCCGGAGAGAAGATCCCGGTGGACGGGACCTGCGTGGACGGGTCGTCGAACGTGGACGAATCCATGATCACGGGCGAACCCGTTCCGGTGGCGAAGAAACCGGGCGACCGGGTGACCGGTGCGACGATCAACGGCAAGGGCACGCTCGTCATTCGAGCAGAGCGTGTCGGCGCAGATACCCTGCTCTCCCAGATTGTCCACTTGGTCGCCCAGGCTCAGCGCACGCGCGCGCCCGTGCAGCGCCTAGCCGATCTGGTCGCTGCGTACTTCGTCGAAACGGTCATCGCGATCGCGGTGCTGACCGCGCTCGCCTGGGGGTTCTTCGGCCCCGACCCGAGGCTTAGCTACGCGGTGGTCAATGCGGTGGCGGTGCTCATCATCGCCTGTCCCTGCGCGGTTGGCCTCGCGACGCCGATCTCGATCACGGTGGCGATGGGGCAGGGGGCGATCAACGGAATCCTCTTTCGCAGCGCCGAAGCGGTGGAGAAGCTGCGCGAGATCGACACGCTCGTGGTGGACAAGACCGGCACTCTCACACTCGGCCGGCCGCAGCTCGTCGAGCTGATCGTCGAACCGGGAATCGCGGAGAAGGAGGCGCTTGCCCTGATCGCGAGTCTCGAGCGTGCGAGCGAACACCCGCTCGCTCAAGCCATCGTCAAGGGTGCGGAAGACCGTGGTCTGGGCCTCTCGTCCGTGGAGAAATTCGAGTCCGTTACCGGCCAGGGTGTTCGCGGGGAGATCGACGGCCGGAGGGTCGCGGTCGGCAGCCGCCGGCTCATGGAATCGCAGGGTGGCGTGCCCGCTTCGCTCGCCGAGAGGGCCGATGCGCTCAGGGCGCAAGGCACGGCCGCCATGTACGCGGCCATAGGCGGGCGCACCGTCGCGGTGATCGCCGTTGCCGATCCGATCAAGGAAACGACCCCGGAGGCGATCAAGACGCTGCAGTCCGAAGGCGTGCGCGTGGTGATGCTGTCGGGCGATTCGCGCAAGACCGCGGACGCCATCGGCCGGCAGCTCGGCATCGACGAAGTCATCGCCGAAGTGCTGCCCGAGCAGAAAGTCGACGTGATCGAGTCGCTGCAGAAAAACGGCCGCGCGGTGGCCATGGCGGGCGATGGCATCAACGACGCACCGGCGCTCGCGCAGGCGAACGTAGGCATCGCCATGGGGACGGGGACCGACGTCGCAATCGAAAGTGGCAGCGTGACGCTCGTCAAGGGCGATCTGCGCGCGATCGTCAAGGCGATCCGCCTGTCGCGCGCCACCATGCGCAACGTCAGGCAGAACCTCTTCTTCGCCTTCGTCTACAACGCGCTCGGAGTCCCGATCGCGGCGGGGGTGCTCTATCCCTTTTTTGGGTTGCTGCTCTCGCCGATCTTTGCCGGTGCGGCGATGGCGATGAGCTCGGTGTCCGTGGTCACCAACGCGTTGAGGCTGCGCCGCGCCGCGATCTGACAAGATGCACTGCCGCGCGAAGGGATAGACTGTGGCGTGAGGACAAGGCGCGCTTGACGTTTACGTAAACGTAAAGTAGCCTTGTTTCTCCAGCCCGATCCGGACGTTGGGGCAGCCATGACCGACCTGAGTGCCTACCGGCACAGCGAATACAAGACGAAGAACAAGGTCCGCTTCGTGACCGCGGCGTCGCTTTTCGACGGCCACGACGCCGCCATCAACATCATGCGCCGCATCCTGCAGGCGAGCGGCGCCGAAGTGGTCCATCTCGGGCACAACCGCTCGGTCAACGAAATCGTGACCGCCGCGCTGCAGGAAGACGCCCAGGGCATCGCGGTCTCCTCCTACCAGGGCGGCCATCTCGAGTATTTCAAGTACATGATCGAACTCTTACGTGAGCGAGGCGGAGAGAACATCAAGGTGTTCGGCGGCGGGGGCGGGGTGATCGTCGCGGACGAGATCCGCGAGCTGCAGGCCTATGGCGTCACGCGCATCTATACGCCCGAAGACGGCCAGAAGATGGGCCTGCAGGGCATGATCAACGACATGCTCGCAAGCTGCGACCAGGACTTGTCGCAGCACGCCCCCAAAGAGTTGAGCGGTGTGAAGCGGGGCGACCGCCGGGGGCTTGCTCGCCTGATCACGGCGCTCGAGAACGGCGCGGCCGACCCCAAGCTCCGAGAGCAGATGCTGAAGGAAGCCGACGCGCTCTCCGTACCGGTGCTCGGGGTCACGGGCACCGGAGGCTCGGGAAAATCCTCGCTCGCCGACGAGCTGGTACGCCGCTTCCGGCTCGACCAGGAGGACCGGCTCGACATCGCCATCCTCGCCGTCGATCCTTCGCGCCGGAAATCCGGCGGGGCGCTGCTCGGCGACCGCATCCGCATGAACGCCATCGCGGGAGGCCGGGTGTTCATGCGCTCGCTAGCCACGCGCGGCGCGGAAGCGGAAATCTCGAAGAGTCTTCCCGACGTGATCGCGGCCTGCAAGGTCGCCGGATTCGACCTGGTGCTTGTCGAGACCTCGGGTATCGGCCAAGGCGATGCGGCAATCGTGCCGCTCGCCGATGCATCGCTCTACGTGATGACGCCCGAGTTCGGCGCGGCGAGCCAGCTCGAGAAAATCGACATGCTCGATTTTGCGGACTTCGTCGCCATCAACAAGTTCGACCGCAAGGGCGGCGAGGACGCGCTGCGGGACGTTCGCAAGCAGTACCAGCGCAACCGCAAGCTATTCGACCGCTCCGCCGGCGAGATGCCGGTATACGGCACCATCGCCTCGCGCTTCAACGACGACGGCGTTACCGCGCTCTACCAGGGCATCCTGCCCGCGCTCGCCGAGCACGGTCTGAAGATCAAACCGGGTTCGCTTCCCCCGGTCAAGACGCACGCCTCCACCTCGAGAAACGCGATCGTTCCGCCCGCACGCAGCCGCTACCTTGCCGAGGTCGCGGACACGGTGCGCGGCTACCACGCACGCGCCGGCGAGCAGTCTAGGGCCGCACGCGAGCGCCAGCAGCTACTTGCGGCCAAGGCGATGCTCTCCGCGGCGGGCAAGGATGCCGGGATGCTGGATCCGCTCGTCGGGGAGAAGGACGCCAAGCTCGATGCGCGTTCCAGGGAGCTCATCGAGGACTGGCCGGAAACGAAGAAGACCTACGCAGGCGACGAACAGGTGGTCAGAGTGCGCGAGCAGGAAATCCACACCCGGCTCAATACGGTTTCCCTTTCCGGGACCAAGGTGCCGAAAGTCGCGCTGCCGGGCTTCGAGGACCATGGCGAGATCCTGAAATGGCGCATGCGCGAGAACCTGCCCGGCTCCTTCCCGTTTACCGCAGGCGTATTTTCCTTCAAGCGCGAGAACGAGGATCCGACGCGCATGTTCGCGGGCGAGGGCGATCCGTTCCGCACCAACCACCGCTTCCATTTGCTCTCGAAAGACATGCCGGCGAAACGCCTCTCGACCGCGTTCGATTCGGTGACGCTCTACGGCTTCGACCCCGACCCGCGCCCGGATATCTACGGCAAGGTCGGCAACTCGGGCGTGTCCATCGCCACGCTCGAAGACATGAAAGCGCTCTACTCGGGCTTCGACCTCTGCGATCCGGCGACGAGCGTCAGCATGACGATCAACGGGCCGGCACCGACCATATTGGCGATGTTCCTCAACACCGCTATCGACCAGCAGAAGGACAAGTTCCGCGAGGAGCATGGCCGCGAGCCCACGGCCGCCGAGCGCGGGGAGATCGAGACACGGACGCTTTCAAGCGTTCGCGGCACGGTCCAGGCGGACATCCTCAAGGAAGACCAGGGGCAGAACACCTGCATCTTCTCGACCGAGTTTTCGCTCAAGGTGATGGGCGACGTCCAGGAATACTTCATCGGCCACGACGTGCGCAACTTCTACTCGGCCTCGATCTCGGGCTACCACATCGCGGAAGCCGGCGCGAACCCGATCTCGCAGCTCGCCTTTACGCTCGCCAACGGCTTCACTTTCGTCGAAGCTTATCTGGCGCGCGGAATGAAGATCGACGATTTCGCGCCCAACCTGTCGTTTTTCTTCAGCTGCGGCATGGAGCCCGAGTACGCCGTGCTCGGTCGCGTGGCGCGGCGCATCTGGGCGATAGCGATGCGGGACAAGTACGGCGCGAACGAGCGCAGCCAGAAACTGAAATTCCATTCGCAGACCTCCGGGCGCTCGCTGCACGCACAGGAGATCGCGTTCAACGACATCCGCACCACCCTGCAGGCGCTGATCTCGACGTACGACAACACCAACTCGCTGCACACCAACGCGTACGATGAAGCAATTACGACGCCCACCGAGGAGTCGGTGCGTCGCGCCATGGCGATCCAGCTCGTCATCAACCGGGAATGGGGATTGGGAAAGAACGAGAATCCGAACCAGGGCTCGTTCATCCTCGAGGCCCTGACCGATCTCGTCGAGGAAGCGGTGCTGAAAGAGTTCGAGGCGATCGCCGAGCGCGGCGGCGTGCTCGGCGCGATGGAGACCGGCTACCAGCGCGGCAAGATCCAGGAAGATTCGATGCTCTACGAGCATAGGAAGCACGACGGCTCGTACCCGATCATCGGCGTCAACACCTTCCGCAACCCCCGCGGAGATCCAGTCCCGCAGAAGCTCGACCTGATCCGCTCGAGCGACAAGGAAAAGCAGTCTCAGCTCAAGCGCCTGGCCGACTTTCACGAGCGCCACAAGGCTGAATCAGGTCCTATGCTGAAGCGCCTGCAAGAGGCGGTGATCAAGGACGAGAACGTCTTCGCGGTGCTGATGGACGCGGTGCGCTGCTGCTCCCTCGGCCAGATCACATCGACACTGTTCGAAGTGGGAGGCCAATACCGCCGTAATATGTAGGGCGGGGAGAATATCCCCTCGGCGCTTACGCGAAATGGCACGCCACCACGTGCCCGTGCCCCACGTCCCTCAACTGCGGCTCGGACGCAGGGTCGGTGCAGACCGCGGGGTGGCCCTTGTCCTTGTACAGAGGGCAGCGCGGCGCGAAGCGGCAGCCCCTCGCCGGCTGCTCGAAGTCGAACACGCCCCAGGCGCGGCGCTCGCGCTCGACCGTCACGTTACGCACCCGCCGGCTCACCTCGATGCTCTGCTTGTCCGCGAGCGACGACCACAGGGTCTGCGTGTAGGGATGGCGCGGCTGGTGCGCGATGTTCTCGGCGAGGCCCATCTCGACGATGCGACCCAGATACATCACCGCCACTTTCTGGCTGACCAGCTCCACGACCGGGAGATCGTGCGAAATAAACAGGTACGTGAGCCCGAGATGCTTCTGCAGGTCGCGCAGCAGGTTCACGACCTGCGCCTGGATCGAGATGTCGAGCGCGCTGGTGGGCTCGTCGGCCACGATGAGGCGCGGGCGCACCGCGAGAACGCGCGCAATGCCGACGCGGCGCTTCTCGCCCCCCGAGAGCTCGGAGGGGAAGTTCGCGAGCTTGCTCTCTTTGAGATTCACCTGATCGAGCAGCTCGCGGATGCGGCCCGCTATTTCGGCGTCGCTCGGGCGTTCGTGCACGGTGAGCGCCTCCCGCAGGATGTCGCGCACGCGCATCTCGGGGTTCAGCCCCGCGTCGAGGTCCTGGAAGATCATCTGCATCTCGCGCCTTAAGGGGCGCAGCTCGGCGCGGCTCAACGTGGTGATGTCGCGTCCGTCGAACACGATGCGCCCGCTGCTTGCGTCGGTCAGCCGCAGCACCGTGCGCCCGATCGTGGTTTTGCCGCAGCCGGACTCGCCGACCAGGCCCACGGTCTCGTTCTCCCTGAGATAGAAGCTCACGCCGTCGACCGCCGGAATCACGCGCCCCTGACCGGTCAGCATCGAGATCAGGCCGCGACGCTGGCTGTAGTCCTTGCGCAGGTCGGTGACTTCGAGAATGGTTTGGCTCATGCCTTCCCCGCCGCAGGGTACAGCCAGCAACGCACCTTGTGACCGGGTGCGATCTCTTCGAGCGGGGGCTCGAGACCGGCGCAGTCTTCGCGGATCGCCTCCGTGACGCGGTTGCAGCGGCCGTAGAAGCGGCAACCGCGCGGCACCTCGATGGTATCGAGCACCTCGCCTTCTATCGCCTGCAGATAACTTTTCCTCCGGATCGTCTCCGCGCTCGGGATCGAGGCGAGCAGGGCCGCGGTGTACGGGTGGCGCGCCTGCGCCTCGGGCGCGAGTACCTCGGCCGCACGACCGGTCTCCACCACCGTGCCGCCGTACATCACCGCGATGCGATCCGAGAGGCGCTGGATCACGCTGATGTCGTGACTGATGAGGAGCGTCGTGATGCCGGTCTCGGTCTTGAGCTCGGCCAGCAGATCCACGATGCGGGACTGGATGGTGGCGTCGAGGCCGGTGGTCGGCTCGTCGGCGATCAGGAGCGAGGGCTCGGCGGAGAGCGCCATCGCGATCATCGCGCGCTGGCACATGCCGCCGGACATGCCGTAGGGGAAATTGTCGAAGCGCAGCCTGGGTGAATCGATGCGCACGCGCTCGAGCCAGTGAACCGCGCGTTCCCTCGCTTCGCTTTCGCCCTTGAGATTCGTGTGCAGGCGGATCGTCTCCACGAGCTGCTTGCCGATCGTGGAATAGGGGTTCAGCGCGGAACGCGGGTTCTGGAAAATCATGGCGATCTCCTTGCCGCGCACGCCCGCCATCAATGTCTCCGAGTGTTTGCGCCAGCCGCGCTCGTCCTTCTCCACCGCCATGACGCGCCCGTCCTGCTCCGTGATGCGCGCGTATTTCTCCAGGCCGTCGAGCAAGTTGCGCCGCACGCCGTTCGAATGCAGGTGGATGCTGCCGCTGATCACGCCCGGCGCGGCGGTAACCAGGCCCGCGGCCGAGAGCGCGGTGACGCTCTTGCCGCTGCCGCTCTCGCCCACGATGCCGAGCGTCTCGCCGCGGGCGAGGTCAAGGCTCACGCCGTCCACCGAGCGGATGAAGGCGCGCTTGGCGCGCGAGTAGAAGTAGGTCCGCAGTTTCTCGATGGCGAGCAGAGGCGCGTCCATCACTTCCTCCGCTTGCCTTCGAGGAGGTTGTTGAGCCCATCGCCGAGCAACTGGAATCCGAGGATGGTCGCGAGGATGGCGAGAGCCGGTGCGGTCGAGGGCCAGAAGTTCCCCTGCAGGAAATAGTTCGCGCCGGCCTGGACCATGTTCCCCCAGGAAGGCGTGGGCTCCTGCACGCCGAAGCCGAGGTAGCTCAAACTGGTCTCTACCAGGATCGCCTCGGCCATGCCGAGGGTGGCCTGGATCACGAGCAGCGCGCGGCAATTCAACCACAGGATATGCTTGAGAATGACCGTGTGCGCCGGCAGCCCGAGCGCATGCGCCGCCTCGATGAAGCTCTTCTGTCGAAGAAATGCGATCTTGCCCGCGATCAGGTTGGCGATCACCGGCATGCCGGTGATGCCGACCACGACCATGACGTAGTAGATGTCGGCTTTAAATGCGGCGATCACGAGCAGGATCAGCACCAGGCGCGGGAACGAGTCGAGCAGGTTGTCGAAGTAGGTGATGATCGTATCGAACCAGCCGCCGCGGTACCCGGCCAAGATGCCGAGAACGCTTCCGCCGACGACTGAGATCGTGATTGCGAGCAGTCCGGGGAGAAAGTAGGCCTGGATGCCGAGAATCAGCCGCGCCTGCAGGTCGCGCCCCAGGAAGTCCGTGCCGAGCAGGTGGCCGGAGGTGAACGGCGCCGCGTTGATCAGCCCGACGTTCATGGCCTGAGGATCGTGGGGCAGCCAGCCGAACGCCCCGAGCAGGTACGAAGCCACCACCACCGCCACCACCAGCAGGCCGTAGGCCACGTAGACGAGATCGAGCGGCCCCGCCCGCTGCCGCAGCGACAGCCCGGAGTACTCGCCGATGGGGCCGGGTGCCTGGACGTAGCGACGCATGCGCCGCCCCTATTCCTTTGACGCGCGCGGATTGACCGCGGTGAACACGACGCGCTGCAGCAGGTTACCGAGACGCACGAACGCCGCGGCGACGAGGGCGATGCCCATGATGACCGGGAAATCGCGATCCTGCGCCGCCTGCCACGCCATGCGCCCCATGCCGGGCCAGTTGAATACCTGCTCGACGATCACAGCCCCGCCGAGCAAGAACGGGATCTTGGCGCTCATGATCTCGGTCACCGGGATCAGGAAACCCTCCTTGAACGCGTGGCGCCACACTGCGGCGCCCTTGGCGCGCGCGGTGCGGATGTAGTCTTCGGCAAGCACCCGCGAGAGCTCCTCGCGCAGGTGGCGGATCATCTCGGAGAGCGTGCCGCTCGCCACCCCGAGCACGAAGATCGGCACGAGAAAATACAGCCACGCGTGCTCCTGCTTCGCCGCCGTTCCCGAGATCAGCGGGAACATGCCGAACTGATGGATGAAGACGTAGACGACGATGTAGCCGAACCAGAACACCGGCACTGCGGAGAGGACATACGCGGCCATGGTCGCGGCGGTGTTGCCCGCGGTTTCGCCGTGCGCCGCGGCGTGCACCGCGATCGGCACCGCGATCAGGAGGGTGAGCGCGAGCGAGCCGAGCGTGAGGGTGAGCGTGTAGACGCCGACGCGCGCGAGCTCAGGCAGCACCGGCAGGCCGGTGCGGATCGAGTTGCCGAAGTTGCCCTGCAGCATCTTGCCGAACCACGCCGCGTACTGGCCGTACCAGGTCTGGGGTATGCCCAGCGCCTCGCGCATGCCGACGGCGAGTTCCGATCGCGGCGACTGCCCTTCGAGCAAAACGTTGAGCGGATCGCCGGGCGCGAGATAGAGAATGGCAAACACGACCACGCTCACGCCGAAGAGCAACAAGGCCGTGATCCCGAGCTCGCGCGCGAGCACGCGGCTGACGGGCCTGATCGCGGCGAGCTTCATGGTGAGCGCCGGCGACGGCCCTCACCCCCTTTTGTTCACTTCTGCTCGCTGGCGGGAATGAACCACTCGTCGGCGAACGAGAAGAACTTGTACGGGTGGATTTGCACACGCCGCACCTTCCTGTGGTACGCGCTGTAGTTGGTGAGCGTCCAAAGGAAAGTGTAGGGCTGCTCCTCGGCAAGGATCGCGTGAAGCTTGCGGTTGATCGTCCGGCGCTTCTCGTGGTCGAGCGTGAGCTTGCTCTCGACGATCAGCCCGTCCACTTCGGGGTTGGAATAGCCGCCGAAGTTGTTCTTCCAGTCGCCGATCTCGGCCGAATGGAACAGCGACGAGATGTCCGCCGAGTCGTCGAACACCCAGGACGCAAACATGATGTCGAAGTTGTGCTCGAGGAAGACGTCCTCCTTCCACGCCTGCCATTCCTTGAACTCGACCGTGATCGCGATGCCGGCGTTCTTGAGATAATTCTGGAACGCGAGCACGACGCGCTTGATCGCCTCGCTCTCCTTCTCGATCGGGACCTTGAGCGAGAGCATGAGCTTCTTGCCGTCCTTCTCCATGATCCCGTCGGCGCCGGGCCTGAAGCCCGCCTCGGCGAGCAGCGCGCGCGCCCGCTCCGGGCCGAACGGCACGGGCTTGACGTCGAGGTTGTATGCCCAGCTGCCGGGCGCGAACGGGCCGGAGATGACGGTGCCCTGGCCGTTGAAGAACGAGTCGAGCATCTCCTGGCGGTTGACGGCAGCCGTGATCGCCTGGCGCACGCGCCGGTCCGCGAGCAGAGGGTTGCGCACGTTGTAGCCGAAGAACGAGTACGACAAGGCGTTGTACGGTTGCAGCACGAAGCGCTTGTCGCCCTGAACTTCCGGCAGGTTGCGCGGGTTGACCAGCACGATCATATCGATCGCGTTGAACATCAGCGCCTGGGCCATGATGTTCTGGTCGGCGAACGGCCTGGCGACGAACTTGTCGATATGCGCGCGACCCTTGAAGTAGTCCGGGTTCGCGACCAGCACCACCTCGCCGTCACCGGTCACGGTCTGGAGCATGTAAGGCCCGGTGCCGATCGGGCTGCGGGCGAACCGGTCCTCGCGCGTGAGGTACTGCGGGTTCGCCGGGCCGTGCCTGGGGATGATCTTGAAGCTGAACTTCGCCAGAGCGTTCAATATCGGGCGCTTGACGGTGATTACCACCGTGTAGTCGCCGGACTTCTCGACCTTCTCGATGAACTCGTAGCGCACCTTGAGCGGCGTGATGGTCTTGGGGTGCATCATGATGTTGTAGGTGAACACCACGTCGTCGGCAGTAAAGGGCCGCGGCGCGTCGCCCTCGCGCGGGTGCCACTTCACGTCCTTGCGCAGGAAGAACGTGTATACGCGCCCGTCCTTCGACGCCTCCCAGCGCTCGGCCAGCTCCGGCACGATTTCCTGCTTCTCGTCGATGCCGACCAGGCCGTTGAACACGAGCTCGGTGATGCGCAGCGAAATCGTCTCGTTGCTCGTGATCGGGTCCAGCGTCGCGGGCCGGCCGTACTCGCTGTAGTTGAGGACGCCGCCGTCGGGGCGTCCGTCGCCCTTCGGCGCGGCATGCGCCGCAAGCCACAATGTCATGGCGACACCCAAGCCCACTGCCGTGATAGTAAGGATCCGTTTCATAAGTTCCTCGCTCGTTGATTCCGACAATTTCGATTCATCCTGCGGCCTTCTCAAAGTATCTTTACGTCGCCGGCGCTGCGCTGCTCCATGGAGTAGACGCCCTGCATAGCCTCCTGAATCTGGCGTACCACGGGAAACTCCTTGCTCATCTCGAAAAAGATCTCGAGACCCTCGGAGAATTTCTTGGTCCGATAGTAGGCCTCGGCCAGACCGGCGAGCATTTCCGGGTCATTGGCCTCGATCTTGTTCTTGTTGCTCTTGTCGCGCCCGGCCTCCATGTAGGAGATGGCGCGCGCGTAGTCTTTCTTCCGCAGATAGTAGCTGCCGAGCGCAAAGTTGAGCCGCTGATAGCGTCGCGCCTCGCCCGCCTCGGTCATCTGGCCGGCGCGCGCGAGCGCCTTGGCGCACTGGGCCTGGGCGTCGGCGCAGCCGAGCACGATGTCGGCCAATACCTCCGGGTCGCTGCCGCTCTCCGCCATCGCGGTCCACGCGCTCTCCGCTTCGGCGCGCCGGCCCTGGCGGTACGCGATCAGCGCTTGACGCGCGCGGGCGCGCTCGCGGTACTGGGCCGGGGTCTGCGGCCGTGCGAGGAAAGTTTGCACGTACGTCGAGGCCTCGTCGCTGCTGCCCAGACCGCTCATTACCTCGGCAAGATAGTATTCCGCGCTCGGTTTCATGCGGGCGTCTGCGGCGGCCTGCTCGAGCTGACGCCGCGCGAGCTCGCGGTAGAGCCGCGTCAGGTCCGTGAGCAGCGCGAGATCGTAGAGGTTGATGCTCTTGGCGGTCCCTTTGACCACATTGAAACTCTCGACATAGGAAGCCATTCCCAGGTCGGCTGCGCGCGCTGCGGCGAGCGCCTTGTCCGGTGCGCCGGTCGCGGTATAAATTTCGATGAGGTAGCGCCGCGCGCGCGGCGACAACTCGCGCCCTCGGTTCGCGTCGTCCGCCACGCGCTGCAAGGATTTCGCGTCCGCGATCTCGGCGGCGCCTTGGGCCGCGGCGCGCGCCAGCGCGATCTCCGCCGCTCCGCCCGCACCGGCCCACATGCCGCGCGCCCGTTCTGCGTCGCGCTGCGCCCACAAGACGCTGCCGAGGCCGACGCTGGCGAACGCCTGGTAGCGCCTCTCGATACCCGGGTCCACGCGAGCCTGCTCGAAATGACGCCGCGCTTCGCCGGCGTTCCCGCGCGCGAGCAGCGCCTCCGCGAGGTGCAGCCGCGCGTAGCGGCTGCGTTCTTCGGTGCGCGTCTTGAGCAGTTTGTCGAGATAATCCAGCTCGGCTGCGGCGGCGGTGCGGCCGAGCGCCTCGTGGAGACCGGCATTGCGCAGGTAGATCATTCCGAGCACGAGTTGCGCCTGCGGCCGGCGCTCGGCATCGAGCCGGGCAAGCGCGTCTTCGAGCAGGCGTGCCGCCTGCTCGTAACGGCGCTTCTCGTAGAGCTTCATCGCTGCGCCCGTCGGGTCGTCGGCACCGCATGCGGGCGCGCCCACGCCGAGGGCCACCGCGACCGCAACCACGAACAACGGGGCGAACGGCAGGCGTTTGCAGGCGTCGCGGCGCGTCATGGCCTCAATCCTTGAGCTTCGCGAGATACACCTGGTCCCACTGGTCGACCTGGGCGCGAAAGGCGATCACGCCGCCAGTCGAGCAGGTGACGTCGTGGTTCATCTTGGTCCCCGTGCGTACGAGTGTGCTCGTGCGGCTGTCGACGTCGGCGATGTATATCGGGTTGTAGGCCTGTCGTTCGTTGCGCACGTATACGATGCGGCGGTTGTCCGGCATCCACGCCGGTCCGCGCTCGATGTCCGGGACCACGTCTGTCGCCACCACGCGCGCGGCCAGCCCCTCGCCCTGCGTCGGGTCTGAACCGTCCGCGGCAACGACCACGATGGCCCAGGTCTTGGGATCGTCGGCGGGGTTGTAATTGGTGTAGAACGCGACGTGCTTCCCGTCCGGCGACCACACCGGCCGCAGATCGTCGTAACGCCAGGTGCTGAGGGCCTTCGGCGGCACTGCCGGAATGCGCCCCGGTTCGAGTACGTAGACGTCGTGGTTCTCGTTGACGCCCTGGATGACCGCGAGACGCTTGCCGTCCGGAGACCACTGCGGATAGAGATAGGGCCACTCTCCGTGCGTCACTCGGGTCGTGGCCTTCGTCGCGAGATCGAGCAAATAGACGTCGCCTTGTCCGCTGCGGCCGGAGATGAACGCGATCTGGTCGCGTGTCGGCGACCAGTGTGCGTGTCCGTCCTTCTCCCTGTGGGTCGTGATGCGTGCGATGCGGCCGTCAGGCTCGCGCAGGTACAGGTCGTAGTTGCCCTCGCCGCCGTTGCTCATGAATACGAACCTCTTGCCGTCCGGCGACCAGCTGATGCCGGAGTTGTAGCTCGTCTGCTCCACGACCTCCGGAAAGAAGAACGGGCTCTGGCCCGGTGCGGCCGAAGCCTGTTGGTGAATGGTTTGGACGGTGTCGCCGTTGATTCGCACGATCGCGATTTCCTTGTTGTCGCCGCGCGCTCGCTCGAACGCGACCATGTCTCCGGCGGGCGACCACACCGGGTTCGAGTCGTTGCGCCCCCGGGCGATGGGAACGAGCGGCCGCACGAATTCCGGTTCGATTCCGGCCGGTTCCCCCGCGCTCGAAGCCGCCGGCTCCTCGCCGGAGCTTGCCACCGGCCACGCGAACGCGACGAACAGGGCAAGCGAAGGGCGCCAGTAGTGCATCGCGTTCGGGCAGGCGCGATTACTGTTCCTGGATCTGATCGCGGTATCGGCGCGCCCCCTCGCGAGCCTGCACGAAGGCGGGATTGCCCTCGAGCTTTTTCGGGAAGAAGTCGAAGTATTCTCGCCACGCGAGGCTCGCGCTGTTCATCACCGCCGGCTGCTTCGTCATCAGATACAGCTTGTGGTATGAGAGCGCCGTATAGTAGTAAGTGTCGTGCACGGCTTCGTCGTACTCCGCGCTCGGGAAGAAGCGCGTGTTCTGCTTGGCGGTCTGCAGCGCCTTGATCGCCTTGGCGAAGTACGTGGACGCGGCGGTGCGATCACCGTCCACCAGGCGATTGCCTTTCTCGCAATATGCGTGGCCGAGGTTGGTAAAGGTGACCGCGAACTGCTTGTAGATCAACTGCTGATTCTCGGGCAGCGCGAGGACGGCCTCGAACTCGGCGATCGCGCGGTCGTAGTCCTCTTTCTCGTCGAGGTAGATGTCGCCCAGCCGCCGGTGCGCCTCGGCGTAGTCCGGGTGACCGCGCTCGGTGGAGGCATAGGCCTTGATAGCGCTATCGATGTCGCCCTTCTGGCGAGCGCGCTCGCCGAGCTTGAGGAAGTCCCTTTGCAGCACGATGCGGCGATCGCCGGTGCGGTCCTCCTCCTTCTGGGTGAACTCCATGACTTCGAAGAAGTCGCGGTAATCCTCGCCGTAAGTCAGGCGCACGCTGTGGAAGCCTAGGGTGATCTGCTTGCCGCCGGCGATCGGTGTCTTTCCGATCTGCTCGTCGTCGATGTAGACCGTCGCCGCCGATGGCGTTGAGTCGACCTTGAAGAGGACATTGTTGGCCGCGAGCAGGAACTCGCGCGCCTCACCGCTCTTGCCGACTCTGATCTTGTCGGTGAGCTGCTGATAGCCGTGGCGGTACAGCGTGAGCGTATAGTTGCGGGCGAGCCGCAGCGGGACCTCGGCCTGACCGTTCGCCCCGGTCGCGCCGGCCCACTCACCGTTCAAGTAGACGCTGGTGCCCGCAAGGGGGTTGACGTCCGTGCCGACGCCGCCTTTCGCGGTGAGCAGGAAGTAAGTGCGTTGATCGCCTTCCCCGCCTTCGCGAGCGATGCGCCGCACGACGCGATCGCCGATCTGCACCTTCTCGCCCTGCTTGAGCGTTGCGACCTCGGCAAGCGAGCTCGCGTCCTCACCGCGCGTGACCTCGATCCTGCCGGTCTCGCGGTAACCCGCCACCTTGCCGCCCTCGGAGAACGTCGGAGTAGTCAGGGTGAACTCAGTGCCGCGGCCGATACGCCAGTTCCTGCCGATGTTGATGCGATAGCGATCATCCTCCTTGGCGATCACCGTACCCTCGAGCGGGAAGCGCTCGACCACGTTGCTCGCAATGTCGCGCACCGCGCCGTTGATCCCTCCGGCGCTGCGCGCGCGCGCGATCTCCGAGAAAATGATCTTGCCGTTCGCGGTGTGGAATTTGACCTCGACCAGGTAACCGCCATCGTCCTTGGCGACGCTCCCGAGCACGATCATGTCCACCGTCGCGCGCAGGGGAGTGTCCTGCCAGCCCTTGGTCGTGATGCGGTCGATGCTGAGCTTGCGCTGGTTGATCTCGGCCTGCAGCCTGTCCGCCGGCACCTCGCGGAACGCCGGGAACCTGAACAACTGCGTCGCCAACGCCTGCTCGGCCTGGGCCGCGACCTCCTTCAGGTCCACGCCCGGTGTGTTGCCGACGACGCGGTAGATGCCGATGCGGATCGGCCTGGGTGCAGTCGGGTAGAAGTAGCGCTGAAGGTTGACTTGGCCTTCGAGCCGGACACTGGTTTTCCACGCCGCGGGAACGTAACCGGGCGCTGCGAGCGCGATGACGGCCTTCTTGCCCGGCTCGCCGCGGTAGTCGTACGTGTAGCTGCCCTGCGCGTCGGTCTTGCCGACGGTCTTGCCGTCTATGCTCACGCTCAAACCCGGCACCCCGCTCACGCGGCCGTACTCGTCGGTCATCGCCTTGATCGCCACCACGGTCTGGCGGTTGAGCGCGACTTCGACTACTTGGCCCGGCTCGAGCTGTCGTGTCGCTCGGTACGGGCTGAAACCGGTCTTGGCGACGCCGAGCTCCGCTCCTTTCGCCGGCTGCGCCCGATACGAGTACACGAATTCGCCCTTCGCGTCGGTGACACCTTCCTCCTTCCCGCCGACCGTCACCTTCGCTTCGGGCACGGGCGTACCCGTCTCGGTCACGCGCACGGTGACGTAACGCGTCGCTTTGAGATCGGCCTCGACGCGGTACGTGACGATCTCATCCCCCTTCGGAAGCTTCACCAGGAAGGCCGTTTTCCATGGATCGATGCGGTAGCCGGGCGCTTCCTTGCTCACCGTCACTTCGACCTCGGTGCCGGCCTTCTTGCGCAGCCGCTTCGCGAACATGCCCTGGGCGTCCGTGACGCCGAGCTCCTCGCGATCTACGATGACCTTCGCTTGTGCCGCGGGCTGGCCGTCGATGCTCGCCTTCACCTCGATGTCGAGGCGCTCGCCGCAAGCGCCGAGCAGCGCGGCGGCAAGCAGGACGGGAAGAAAACGCAGGTGGGTTGTGGCCATGGTGATACCCTCGGTTATGGCGTCGGGTCTAAGGGGCGCGGCGGATGCGTCCGCTCACATCGCGGGCGGCTGGATATTGACCTCGCCGGGATTGATGATCTTGTCTTCGTCGGTGGCCGAGCCTTTGATCGACTTCCGCTTGGCTTCCTGGATCTTCGGCAACTTGAACTCGACCTTCTTGCCGAAGAAGGAGCCGATCTCGACCGTCTCGGTCCGCGTTTCGTAGCCGATGCGGCTCGCCTCCACCTTGTAAATGCCGGGCTTGATGCTGCCCTTGGGCGACTCGAATTCGCCCTTCTCATCGACGGTCGCGGAGCTCGAAGCCTGATCGACCGCGGCGGTCGTATTGATCATGTTGACCACTGCCCCCTTCGGGCTCTCGTTCGGGACCGGCTGCTGACGGTTGTCGACGAGCAGCACCGTGCCATGAATCGTGGCGGCACAACCCGACACCACCAGCAGGGGGGCGATTAGGACAAGCAGCGCTCTTGCGGTCATGGTCTTTCTCCAGTTGATCGTCAGCGAGTTCACCGGACTGCAGCCAGTCCTCGTTCCCGCGATTCGGTGTCCGCTTTGATTTCCAAAATTGTGGATCCGGGTTCGGCACAATCAAGCCGCGGCGGCGCGAGTGTCCATAGAACATTCGCGGTAACTCCACCTGTCCCGTGGTCTGGCGCTCGGCGGCGCGGGCGCACGAGTGTGCCCGCCACATCTCCCCCCCTCGCCCAGCCGAGCTACAGGCGCGTGTGGAGCGGCGATTATAACCGAGATTCGGGAAAGTCTAAGGGGAGAGGAGCAGGCACGCCTTGCGCCGGCGGGCGCGCATGGCCGCCGATCATGCCGATTCCACCCTGTCGCGGCCCCGATACTTGGCGTCATACAGAGCCTGGTCCGCAGCGTGCAGGAGTGCCGCCGGAGTGGTGCCGTGGTCCGGAAAAGCCGCGACTCCGAGCGAAATGGTGATGGCGCTGAGAGTGCGATCCTCGTATTTCAGCTTCAGCTCTTGCACCGCCCTGCGTATGTTCTCCGCGCGCTGCGTCGCGATCTGCATCGGGGCCTCCGGCAGGAGCACCGAGAATTCCTCTCCGCCGACGCGGCACGCGACGTCGCTCTGGCGAACGAACCCTTGCAACAGGAGGCCGACACGCCGCAGGACTATGTCGCCCGCGCCGTGGCCCAGCGTGTCATTGATGCGCTTGAAGTGATCGATGTCCATTGTGATGATGGAGAGGGCGTGTTTCTTGCGGTCCGCGCGCGCCAGCTCGCGTAAAAGGAACTCCTCCAGAAAACGGCGGTTGTACAATCCGGTGAGCGAATCGCGGATCGATTGTTCATGCAAGGTGTCGCGGGCTTTCAGATTGGCGAGCGCAAGACCGGTCTCTTCCGCGAGCGCCACCGCCAGATTCAAGTAGGACTCCATCGAACGGGCGATTGCCGAAGCCGCCGATTGATCCTCCGCGCTCAGCAAGTGCAGCAACCCGAGCGTCTCGCCCTCCGCGAACAGCGGAACACACAGGTACGGCCGCGCAGAATTCGCATCCGCAGTGACGTGTGCGCAGAGCAGCTCGGTCCGCGGATCCCGGACCCGGTGGGGCTGCGAATGGCGCAATCCCCAGCAATCCTGGATGGTGAACGTCTGACCGGTGCGCGATTTGTCACCCCAGGTGGCGACCGCCTCCAGGTGCTTTCCCGGAGGATGAACGAGATACAGCTTGCCGTTCGTGCCTTGGAACAGTTGAGGGCCGAAACATTCCATTGCCGCGTAGACTTCGGCGGGCGTCACGCTGGCCCTGAGATAGCGGCTCAGATTTCGAAGCGTGACGTGTTGAACATTGAGCTGCTCCAGTTCTCGGGTCTGATCGGCATACATACGCGACAGGCGCGTGATCGCGGACTCCTGGGCCTTTCTCTTCCTGCGTTCTTCAGCCTCCTTGATCGCGCGATCGAAGGTCGAAGGAAGGTCGGCGAGGCTGGTCGTGAAAACGCATTCGGTCGTCGCGCGCTTGCGCGTTTCGGCGGCGGTTTCCGCGCTGTGCGTCCCGGAGACGAAAATGAACGGCGTATCGGGGCAAAGGCCCTGCGCCTTCGCCAACGCGACGAACCCGCTGAAGTGCGGCATGGAAGCGCTGTAGAGAATAGCGTCCGGAACGGCGAGTTCTATTTGGCGCGTGAAATCCTCGGCCGTCTCGACACGCCGTGACTCGAACGCGATCCCCGCGCGAATCAGCATGAGGATCTGCAAATCGGCAACGACCTGGACATCCTCGACGATCAAGATCTTGTGCATTTGGATCGCCGCAGGATGAAGCGCTGGCCTCCCCGAGTTGCCGCACTGCGCGCACTTTCCGGCACTTCACCCGTCCCGGCGCCCGATCGGCGTGCATCGGGTTCCCTGGACACGAGAGTGCGCTGAGAGTGTAATTGAAAACCAGTCCAAGGTGATCCGGGCCCGTTGGATCTTCGTGCGTGAGGGCAGGCACTGTCGTTTGCGGCGACGAATTCCGGTCGCCATCTGCTGTAAGATTCGGCGGCCGGGACTGCCGGCAATGTTTTGCGGCGGCGTGCGACCGAGGAGGACTCCGTGACGGAACAGCCTGACACCTTTCCGCGCCTGCTGTTGTACCAGGCGAACCTGCGGCCCGCCAGGCCGGCGTTCCGGGAGAAGGACCTGGGCATCTGGCAGACCTGGACCTGGGCCCAGATCGCGGGCGAGGTTCGCGTTCTCGCCTGCGGCCTCGCTGCACGGGGATTCAAGCGCGGCGACCGCCTCGCGGTCATCGGTGACAACCGGCCACGCCTGTACTGGGCCATGATGGCTGCGCAGGCCCTGGGCGGCGTGCCGGTGCCGCTCTACCAGGACGCTGTCGCAGCCGAAATGGCGTTCGTGCTCCAGGACGCCGATATCGGCTTTGCCGTCGTCGAAGACCAGGAGCAGGTCGACAAGCTGCTGGAGGTCCTGCCGCAGTGCCCGCGGTTGAAGCACATCTGTTTCGACGACCCGCGCGGGCTGCGCCATTACGGGCAGACGGAGCTGACCGGCTTCGAGGACCTTCAGGCGGCCGGCCGGGAGTTCGCGCAAAGCAATCCGGACTTCTTCGCCGGCGAGCTCGGAAAAGGCCGGCCTTCAGATGTCGCGGTGATTCTCTATACCTCGGGCACCACCGGTCACCCCAAAGGCGTATCCCAGACGCACGCCGCGATGATCCAGACTGCGCGAGTGCTCGTGGCCTTCGACGGCTTTTCCGACAAGGACGACATTCTCTGCTACCTGCCCATGGCCTGGGTCGGCGACTTTCTCTACTCGTACGCGCAGATGCACATCGCGGGGTTCTGCCTCAACTGCCCCGAATCCCCCGACACCGTGATGACCGATCTGCGCGAGATCGGCCCGACCTATTACTTCGGGCCGCCGCGCGTATACGAGAACATCCTGACCCAGGTGATGATCCGCATCGAGGACGCTGGCTGGATCAAGCGCCGCATGTTCCACACCTTCATGGCCGTCGCCAAACGCGTGGGGATGGGAATCCTCGAGGGCAAGCCAGGAATTCCGCTCAAGGACCGGCTGCTGTATCGGCTTGGCGAAATCCTCGTATACGGGCCGCTCAAGAACGTGCTCGGAATGTCGCGCATTCGCGTCGCCTACACCGGCGGCGAGGCGATCGGTCCGGATCTGTTCGATTTCTACCGCTCCATCGGCATCAACCTGAAGCAGCTCTACGGAATGACCGAAACCTGCGTGACGGTGTGCATGCACCCCTCGGGCGACGTCAAGCTCGAAACGGTGGGCCCGCCCATGCCCGGGGTCGAAGTGCGCATCGCCGATTCGGGCGAAGTGCTGGTGCGCTCCCCGGGTCTCATGAAGGAATACTACAAGCGGCCCGACGCAACGCGCGAGGCGATCGACCCGGAGGGCTTCTTCCACACCGGTGACGCGGGTTATTTCGATGCCGGAGGCCACCTGAAAATCATCGACCGCGCGAAAGACGTGGGCAAGCTCGCCGACGGCACCTTGTTCGCGCCAAAGTATCTCGAGAACAAGCTCAAGTTCTTCCCTTACATCAAGGAAGCCGTGTGCTTCGGCCAGGGGCGCGACAAGGTCTGCGCGTTCATCAACGTCGACATGGCCGCGATCGGCAATTGGGCGGAGCGGCGCAACCTGCCGTATACCGGCTACGCGGACCTCGCCTCGCAGCCCGCAGTGCTCGATCTCGTCCGCGAATGCGTGGAGAAGGCCAACGGCGACCTCGCGCAGGACTCCACGCTGGCCAACTCGCAGATCCGGCGCTTCCTCGTTCTGCACAAGGAGCTCGAGGCCGACGACGGGGAGCTCACGCGCACGCGCAAGGTACGACGCCGCCACATCGGCGACAAGTATGCGGTGCTGGTCGACGCTCTCTACTCGGACAAGGCGAGCTGTTTCGTCAAGACGCAGATGCGCTTCGAGGACGGGCGTACCGGAACGGTGTCGGCCAATCTGCAGATCGTGGAGGCGAAGACTTTCGGCGTCGCCGCGGCCAGGAAAGCGGCCTGAAGTCCCTTCGCCCGACATGACGACAGGCGGGAAAATCGGCCGGCCGATCCTCGAGATCGATGACGTCTCGCTTGCTTTCGGCGGGGTGGTTGCGCTCCAGGGTGTATCCTTCGACGTCCGGGAGCACGAGATCCGCGCGATCATCGGCCCGAACGGCGCCGGCAAATCGTCGATGCTCAACGTCATCAACGGCGTATACCACCCGCAGCAAGGGACGGTCGCCTTCAAGGGCCGCAAGCGCCGCAGCGTGGATCCTCACGAGGCCGCGCAGCAGGGTATCGCCCGGACTTTCCAGAACATCGCCCTCTTTCGCGGCATGACGGTGCTCGACAACATCATGACCGGGCGCAATCTGAAGATGAAATCCAATTTCCTGCAGCAGGCGCTCTATTGGGGGGCGGCGCGGCGCGAGGAGCTGGAGCACCGCGCCAAAGTCGAGGCGGTCATCGATTTTCTCGAGATCCAGCACATCCGCAAGACCCCGGTGGGCCGGCTGCCCTACGGGCTGCAGAAGCGCGTGGAGCTCGCGCGCGCCCTGGCCGCCGAACCCGAGCTGCTGCTGCTCGATGAGCCGATGGCCGGAATGAACCTCGAGGAAAAGCAGGACATGAGCCGTTTCGTCCTCGACGTCAACGACCACATGGGCACGTCCATCGTGCTGATCGAACACGACATGAGCGTGGTCATGGACCTCTCGGATCGGGTCGTCGTCCTGGACTACGGCCGCAAGATCGCTGACGGCACGCCCGATGAGGTGCGCAACCACCGCGGCGTGATCGACGCGTACTTGGGAGTTGCGCATTGAGACGCTTGACCGGAGTCGTGCCCTAGCATGCAATTCTTTCTCGAGGTGCTGATCGGCGGGCTGCTGGCGGGCGTGATGTATTCGCTCGTCGCGCTCGGCTTCGTGCTGATCTACAAGGCCTCGGGCGTGTTCAATTTCGCTCAGGGCGCGATGGTCTTCTTCGCGGCGCTCACGACCGTGGGATTCATCTCGATGGGCGCCCCGTACTGGCTCGCGGTGGCGCTCGCCCTCGCGGCGATGACGGCGCTCGCGTTCCTCACCGAGCGCGTGGTGTTGCGCCCGCTCGTCAATCAGCCTCAGATCACGCTCTTCATGGCGACCATAGGCCTCGCCTTCTTCATCGAGGGCATCGCGCAGCTGACCTGGGGCGCCAATGTCTACGCGCTCGACCTGGGCATCGCCGACGAGCCGATCGGATGGCTGATGAGCGATACCGGGATGAATATCAGCAAATTCGACCTCGTCGCTTCCGGGATCGCGGCCGCGTTGGTGGCGGTGCTCGCCGCGTTCTTCAACAGGACCCGCACCGGGCGCGCGTTGCGCGCGGTCGCCGACGACCATCAGGCGGCCCTCGCCGTCGGCATCTCGCTCCAGAAGATCTGGGTGATCGTGTGGATGGTGGCCGGATTCGTCGCGCTCGTGACCGGGCTGCTGTGGGGTGCGCGCAATGGCGTGCAGTTCGCCCTCACCTTTCTCGCGCTGAAGGCCTTGCCGGTGCTGATCTTGGGCGGGTTCGAATCGATCGCGGGGGCCATTGTCGGCGGGCTCATCGTAGGTGCGTCGGAAAAACTCGCCGAGGTCTACATCGGCCCGCACGTTGGCGGCGGCATCGAGTCCTGGTTTCCCTACGTGCTGGCGCTCGTTTTCCTCCTGCTGCGCCCCGAGGGCCTGTTCGGCGAGCGGCGCATCGACCGGGTCTGACGAGAGAGAGCCATGCTCTACCGCGAAGCCGGACAGTTCAAGACCACCTACGCCGCGGACCAGCAGCTCTTCCCGATCCGCCAGGACCGGATCGGCATGACGATCTTCCTCGCGGTCGTGTTCGTGGGCGTGCCGCTTGCCGCTGCGACACCCGCGATCGCGGGCGCAATCGACTTCAACTACTGGTTCAGCGGCGTGTTGATTCCGTTCCTCATCTTCTCGCTCGCCGCCCTGGGCTTGAACATCCTCACCGGTTACGCCGGGCAGCTATCGCTCGGCACCGCGGCGTTCATGGCGGTGGGCGCCTTCGCCGCCTACAACTTCGAACTTCGGGTGCCGGGAATGCCGATGCTGCTGTCCTTCGTTCTCGCCGGGATCGTCGCCGCGCTGATCGGGATCGTGTTCGGGCTGCCGAGCCTGCGCATCAAGGGTTTCTATCTCGCGGTCGCTACCCTCGCGGCACAATTCTTCGTCGTGTGGGCGCTGACCAAGTTCGGGTGGCTTTCCAATTACAGCTCCTCCGGAGTGATCACCGCTCAGAAGCTCGTCGTCTTCGGCTACCCAGTCGACACCCCGGTGAAGCGCTACCTGCTGGTGCTCGCGATCGTGAGCGTCATGGCGCTGGCGGCGAAGAACATGGTGCGCAGCTCCATCGGCCGGGCCTGGATGGCGGTGCGCGACATGGACGTCGCGGCCGAGGTCGTCGGGATCCCGATCATGAAAACCAAGCTCCTCGCCTTTGCCATCAGTTCCTTTTACTGCGGCGTGGCGGGCGCGCTCTACGCGTTTGCATACCTGGGCACGGTCGAACCGGCGGGATTCGAGCTCGAGCTCTCCTTCAGGATCCTCTTCATGATTATCATCGGCGGAGTGGGCAGCATCCTGGGATCTTTCCTCGGCGCCGCCTTCATCGTGCTCCTGCCGATCTTCATGGACCTTTCGGCCGCCTCGATCGAGCGATCTCTCGGCTTCGCCCTTCCCGCGGGGCTGGTGTCCAACCTGACCCTGATCCTGTTCGGCGCGCTCATCATCTTTTTCCTTGTTGTTGAACCGCTAGGCCTCGCGCGCCTGTGGCAAATCGCCAAGGAAAAGCTCCGGCTCTGGCCCTTCCCCCACTGATCCGGCGGGTTTTCCCATCTGCGACAATTGGGCTATAGTGGGCGCGGCTGATTCATTCCGATAACCTGTAGAACAGGGAGATCACCATCCAAAGGAGGGTTCCAATGCTGCGGAAAATCAGACAAACCGCGTTGCTGGGTGCGGCGGCGTTCGCCATCGCAGGCTCGGCCTATTCGCAGAACGAGCAGTTCGTCCCCATGAACGGCTACTGGGTCGGCCCCTACGCGGCC
>JACXTT010000268.1_pt1 | contig 85537 bp, 86 predicted proteins | sample 9270951 | NCBI WGS metagenome assembly JACXTT01 (sample SAMN15532306, study PRJNA645909) | rock metagenome | isolation source: weathered quartz diorite | place: Puerto Rico | collected 2017-06-21 | reverse complement strand
TGACCTTTGATCTCGTCGAGCGTGTAGCCCAGACAGCTGAGGAAGTTCTGGTTGGCCGTAATGATGGTGCCGTCCATATTGAATTCAATCACGGCTTCCGCCCGATCCAGTGCCGCCATCTTATATTTGGACTCGAGTGACTCCTTCACGTTCGATTCGATCTGTTCTCCCATCCGGTTGAAGGCCTCGGCGAGGCCGCCGATATCATCCTTGGTCGTGATACTGGATCGTGCCGTCAGATTGCCCGCTCCCAGCGCCTGCGCCGCCTTCAAAATATCGCTCAGTCCGCCTGCCACTGAACGCGAAATGAGCCATCCCAAGAACAATCCTAACAGCAGGCCCACAGACACAATGGCGATGCTGGCGGTATGTACGGTGGATGCCAGATCCAAGCTGGCATCGTATGTATCCTTGGCTTGTACTTCATTCTCATGAGTGAGGCCGTCGATCGCCCCCAACAGGACGACGAGTTTCTCGGCCAACTCGGTACGCTGAAGCTCCGCCGCCGCATCCTTGCTGAAGTTTGCGCTCAGACGCAGGATTTTTCCCCGAGTTTCTTTATAGTCGCTCCAGCCGGCTTTATACTTGTCATAGAATTCCTGCTCCGACTGGGCCACAATGATGGGGGCATACTCGGCGAGGTATCGGTCGACATCGACGTCTATCTTCTCTATTTCCTGCGTCCATTTGGCGACGGTTGCGCTGTCGTAGGCCAGAATATGCCAGGCTACTAATGCGTTCATCCGCTCGGATTGTCCACGCAGATCACCCAAGAGTTTCAGCGGCCTCAGATTCACCTTGTAGATGACTTCCATGCGCTGATTCAGCTTGTCGATACCATTGATTGAAAGTATTCCTACCGCTAACAAGAGCAGCCCCACGAGTCCAAAGCTGATCAGCAGCTTGGGCCTGGTCTTAAGATTCCGCAGGGTATTCACGATACTCCTCCTTTACGGCGTCCACTCATGTGAGAGCAGCACCGGGCTAATCGAGATAAACCGCACATTTGTTCTGTACAACACATTCCCCTATCCCGTCTCCGTCCTCTTCTCCACAACGCGGAAGTACGCGTCTTCCTCTTCTCCCTGTCATGTTGTTCAGGCCGTCAAGGATTAGGCGGCGGCCAGACCTCCACTATCCGGCACCTCTCCGTCCATCAGCAGCCGATCAATATCCAGCAATGCCACAAGTTTGTCGCCGGACTTCCCGATGCCCCTAATAAAGGTCACATCGACTTTGGCGCCGAACTTAGGTGGAAGCTGAATCTCTTTCGCATCAATGTTCAATACATCCGAGACTGAATCGACGACCAGTCCCATCACCTTATCTCGCACCACAACAACGATAATGACCGTGAACGGCGTGTATTCGATTGTTGGTAGACTGAATTTAGTGCGGAGCTCGACGATGGGAACGATCGTCCCGCGCAGATTCAGGACCCCCTTGATATGGGCCGGCGTGTTGGGAATTTTGGTGACAGCGGTATAGCCCTTGATCTCTTGCACGCGCAAGATATCGACGCCGTAGAATTCGTCACCCAAATTGAACGTCAAAAATTGACTGCCGTCGGTCGTGAGTCCGATCCGCTGATGGAGTTCTTTGGTCGCGATTTCCGTCGTCGAGGCTGCCATCGGCCCTCCTTTGGAAAGAGTCGTCCTTCCTGTCGGACTATTCCCAATCCATGGTGATATGAATCTTCCTGCTCATTCTTTTCATGCCGCCATCGCCTGACCCGTGCGCGCGATTTCCAGCATGCCCCGCACGTCCAGAATGAAGCCGACCGTTCCGTCGCCGAGAATGGTGGCGCCGGCGATCCCTTCGACCTTGTGAAAGTTCTGCTCCATGCTCTTGATCACCACCTGCTGCTGGCCAAGAATTTCATCCACCATCACCGCCACTCGCTCGCCCTCCGTCTCTAGAATGAGCAGTATGCTTTTTGCCGGATCCGTATACTCCGGCTGCAAATTAAACACTTCATACAGACGTACCATCGACAGAAAGGTGCCTCGGACATTGATCAGCTCTCCTTTGCCGACGACGGTTTTCACAGCTTCTCGCTTCGGCTGAATGGATTCCAAGATCGAGAGCAGCGGCACGATATACGTTTCTCGTCCAATTCGGACGGTCATACCTTCAATGATTGCCAGTGTCAGGGGCAGCTTCAGGGTGAAAGTCGTCCCCTTTCCCGCTGCGGTCTTGATGCTGATCGTTCCGCCCAGAGCGTCAATGTTTCGCTTCACTACATCCATCCCGACCCCTCGCCCGGATACGTCCGTCACTTTCTCCGCCGTTGAGAACCCGGGTTTGAAAATGAGCGGCCAGATCTGATCGTCTGTCAGCTTGTCGTTCTCGCCGATCAGCCCTTGCTTGATCGCTTTCGCGACGATCTTTTCGCGGTGCAGACCACTCCCGTCGTCTTCCACCGTGATGCAAATGTTTCCGCCCTCATGAAACGCGTTCAGCTTGATCGTGCCGGTTTCCGGCTTGTTGTTGTCTAGACGCTCCTCTGGCGGCTCCACGCCGTGATCGGCTGAGTTCCTTACGAGGTGCGTCAAAGGATCGCCGATGGATTCGATGACGGTTTTGTCCAATTCGGTCTCTTCCCCCGATAGGACCAGCTGAATCTTCTTCCCCATCTTGGCCGAGAGATCACGTACCAGCCGCGGGAACCGGCTGAAGGCCGTCCCGATCGGGAGCATGCGGATTCCCATGACACGCTCTTGAATTTCTCTGGTGTTCCTCTCCAATTCCACCATTCGTTCGAGGAGCACGGGCAGCTGCCGCATCTCGAACCGCGCCCCCAAATCGCTCAACATCGATTGGGTGATGACGAGCTCACCCACCAAATTGATGAGTTTGTCGATCTTGGCCGTGTCGACACGAATGGACGTGGTATCGGTTTTCTTGGCTTGAGCCGTGGATTCCTGTTGCCGCTGCTTTTGCAGCGCCTGCTCGACCTGCTGCGGTGTAGCGGCTTTTTGCTCGATGAGGATCTGGCCGACCCGCTTTTGCTGCGCGAGCGCGCTGTCCAACGTTTCGCGGGATACCACGCCGCTTTCGACCAGAATCTCTCCAAGGGGCTTGGGATCACGTTCATTGCCGTCAGGGGTAAGAGATGTGCGATGAGCATCGGCTACGGAGTCACCTGCGTGTTCGCTTCCGCCCCCTGCCTCCTGCGTGCCTACCTCTTCAATGGTCAGCAGGCTGTCCTCTCGGACAAACTCGAACACGGCCTCGACAACCTTTCGATCCTTGGCGGTCGCGAGCTGCATCTTCCACGACAAGTAGCACTTCTCCGGATCGACCTCATCCAAGTCCGGTAACCTGGAGACATCCACCACGACATGGGATAATGTGCCGAGGTCCTTGAGTTCCTTGAAGACTTGCAGCGGGTCAAGACCGCGCTGAAACAGCCATTCGGGCGGGGTCCAGTTAATGGCAAAGAGACGTGATCCGCCAGCCGCTGGCATAATCGATGACTGTGCGGATTCCCCTGCCTGACCAGCCGACGCATTCTTCAACGCACTGGCGGCTGTCAATTCCACCGTGAGCCGCTGAGCCGTCTCGCTATCCACCGATGCCCCGGTTTTGACGGCGTCGATCAACGTCTTAAGGCAATCGATGGATCGGAGCAGTAGATCGGCGATCGCCGGAGACACAGCCTTCTGCCCGTTTCTGAGCAGGTCGAGCAACGTCTCCATCTTATGGGTAAACTGTGCAACCGCGTTGAAACCGAACATGCCACTCGTGCCCTTGATGGAGTGGGCCGAACGGAAGATCTTGTTCAGCAGGTCCAAGTCTTCAGGATGGCGTTCCAACTGCAGCAGCCCTTCTTCGACCACCGCGAGATGCTCGGCGGCTTCTTCGAAGAACGCATCCTGAAATTGCGCAAAATCGTTGCTCATAGACCCTCTAAAGGAGTTCGTGTGCGGTTAGTGCATTCTGACTGTTTACGTTGTCCCCACTCGATACACGAACTGCGCAGCTCGCAACCCCCGGCACTGGTTCCTTCACGCCGGAAGCACCTTGGCAATGGTTTTTAACAAGAGTTCCGGATTAAACGGTTTCACGATCCAACCAGTGGCCCCGGCTTCCTTCCCCGCTTGTTTCTTCTCCACGGCGGACTCGGTGGTCAACATCAGAATGGGGGTAAACCTGAACGCCGCCAACTTGCGAAGTTCCTTGATGAGTGTGATGCCGTCCATCTCCGGCATGTTGAGGTCGGTGACGACAATGTCCATTTTCGGGCCGGCTGCGACCTTGTTGACGGCATCCTTCCCGTGCTCGGCTTGGACGACCGTGAATCCGGCGTTGGTTAGTGTGAACGCCACCATTTGGCGCATGGTGGGTGAATCATCGACAACGAGTGCTGTCTTGCTCATGCTGATCCTCCACCGTCATGTACCTGTCTTGTTTGAGGCCTTCCTGTTGGCTTCACGGTCGACTCGCTTAGAATAGCGTGATGGAATCTGACTCTCTTGTCGGCATATCGACCGGCACCGGCTCTTGATAGTCGGGCGTCAACGTCGCCGCGTGGAGCTGGCGCTCTTCTTCCATGGTGTAGCGCTGTTCAAGCTGTTCCATCGCAGCGATCTCCTGCTTCGCACTGTCATCGTCCGGTCCCCGCATCAGCGCCTGGAGATGCCGGCTCCATTGATCCAACGCTTCGCAGACGTGTTCCAGCTTTTGCCGCGTGATATCCTGGAACTGCATCGCCATCACGATCTTGGACACACTGGCTGCCTTATCCTGCGGCGAAGCGTCCACTTCTGGAGATGCCAGCAGGTGGAGATTCAACACCAAGTCCATTGTGGCTCGCTCGGTTTCCTCGGTGACGGCCGTCATCTGCGCTTTCAAAACCGGTATCAAGCGTACGGCGCACGCCGCAAATGCGTCCCACGCCTGTCGATGCTCGCGCAGCTTGGCGACTTCGCCCATCTCGCCGCCGCTGGCGGCTGAACACCCAACATTAGCGGTCATCGTCTTCGATCCAATCGTCACCCCAGCCCCGGACTATTCGCTGAGTGGTTCTGAAAATCCGAGTTGGGTCAATCTTCCTTGCAGATCTTGGGAAATGCCGGTGACAAACATCCGGCCTCGTTTCCGAGCAGCCCATAGCAACTGGATGATCGCGGTATCCGCCCGCGAGACTCTTCCAAGGTCGAGTGAAACCAGCCCATCATTCTGGAATAGTGTAAGCAACCCCTCCTTGAACTCCGCCGCTTCGAAAATGGTGAGATCGCCACCCGGAACCAGGTGCCTGCCGTTCTGCTCTTCCGCTTGGTGTGTCTTGGACGCAGTCGGTTCCGCCGTCATCGTGAGACCTCTCTCATGCAGTCACTAACAGATACTGTCGGTTGCCTCTGATCCAGACTTGAGAGTCCACCTGCCGTAAAAACCCCGAGATGGGCTATGGTGTCCGGCTGTCGCCAGACAATTGCGGGAGTAGCTGTGAAGAGGTCGACGGCCCACCATCCATCGGTTGCCCGGATTGATCCGTCTCATTTCCCGTCTGAAGAAGAGGAGCGGGAGGTGGTTGCTCAAGAATGACGACTTCTACTCGACGATTCTTGGCCCTTTGTTCAGGATCCAGATTGGCCGTTATGGGCCTCGTGTCGGCATGCCCCACCGCAGCGAGGTGATCCGCCTGTACTCCGTAGAGCTCGGATAACACTCTGACGACCATCACGGCCCGGGTGGATGACAGTTCCCAATTGGAAGGAAATTGCACAGTCCGAATCGGAACATTATCCGTATGTCCTTCAACACGGGCATGCCGGTTCAACTCGAGAATCGCTCCGCTCAATCCTTCAAGAAACGGAAGAGCTTCTCCTCGTATAGTTGCTTCACCACTATTAAAAAGTAGTTTGTCAGGAATCGTAATGACGATATCTCCATTAATGGTCTGGACGACAGTCACGAACGCTGCCAAGTCCTTCAATTGCTTGTCTTTAATACCTTGAAACACTTGGCGGATATGCCGAATCGTGACTTCCTTGGCGTCCGTTGGATTTCGCCCCTGCTGCACCAGTCTCGCTTCGCCGACACCGAATACGCGGTTCGCACCCGAACGGTTGGCAAGCGGATTCAGGGCGGCCTTTATCGATTCACTGACGGTCCGGTACTTTCCTTCATTGATCGAAGAGATCGAGTACATGACGACGAAGAACGCAAACAGCAAGGTGATGAAGTCGGCATACGACACCAGCCAACGTTCGTGGTTTTCATGCTCCTCGTGCTTACGCTTCGCCATGACTCGGCTCGTCACTCAGTATTCGTCAAGACTGTATGAGGGTGTGCGTGCGGTCGCTAGTCGATGGGTGATGGCTGCCCCTTGGAGAACCATGCATCATTTCTTTGTTTCCTTCGTTCGTTCGCTGTGCGGCAGAAAACTTTCCAGCTTCTCCTGCAGCAATCGCGGGTTCTCTCCTTGAGCAAGTCCTACAAGTCCCATGATGATGAGGTTTCGAGAGCCGGCCTCCTCCTTCAGCTTCAGTTTGATCTTGTTCGCAAGAGGTAAGAAGAAGAGGTTTGCCGCTCCCACACCGTAAACTGTGGCGACAAACGCCACCGCGATACCGCTACCCAGCTTGGAAGGATCGGCCAAATTTTCCATCACATGAATCAGTCCGAGCACCGCGCCGAGAATGCCGACGGTCGGCGAATATCCCCCAGCGGCTTCCCACACTTTGGCTGCCAAGACCCCTTGTTCTTCATGCTGCTCCACTTCAATCTCCAGAATTTCATGCACGGCTTTCGGGTCGGTCCCATCGACGATGAGCTGGATACCCTTTTTTGTGAAGGGATCCCCGATGTCTTTCAGTTTCCCTTCTAACGCGAGCAGCCCTTGTTTCCGTGACACATTCGCGAGGTCAATGATGAGTTTGATGTTCCCTTTGTTGTCGATGCGAGGGCCTGAAAATGCCAGAGACACCGCACCGGCCGCCTTGATGATGACCGGCAAGGGATTCTGTACACAAATCGCGCCGACCGTGCCACCGATCACGATGACAAAGGCGGTAAACTGCAGGATTGAACCCAGATGGCCGCCTTCGAGCGCTTGGCCTCCGATGATGGAACCAAATGCAATCACCATCCCCAGAATAGTTGCAATATCCATCGCGCACGCGCCTCATTTGAACCCGAATTGAGCCAAGATATCGTCAGCGACTTTTTGCTTCATGGCTGTTGTTTTGGAATCTTCGAGTTGTTTGAGCAAATGGCCGGCCGTTCCGACTGAAGCCGCTTGATCCCCGTTTTGTTGCAGACCGAAGACGACGACGAGCTCCATCAACTTGTTCTGCACTTCTTCAAGAATGGCCACGAGCTTCTTGACGCGCTGAGCAACAAGATCTTGAAAGGAGAGGGCGGTCATGATTTCCGTCAAATACTTGCCGTCCTGCGCCATGACGACACTCACCTTCTCCAGACGCTCTGCGAGCTTCAGGCAATCGATTGCCTGCAGCGTGTCGACGACGGAACTGAGATCCTTCGCCATTCGGTCGCGATTGTCTTGGATCATTTCCGTCAGACGCATGACTTCGAGGGTGCCCGTCTCAGTCATCTGGTTGAGTTCGCTCAAATGTGAGGAGGCGGCCGGCAGTTGCGCGCTGCTGGCCATAATCTGTGGACCAGCGTGCGAAATCGTCGTCATCGCCTTTTCTACGAAACGAGCCAATTCACCGAGTTCTCCGTATAACTTGTGTCCCTGGTTCTCCACACGACCTCCATCCCATGCCGGCGCGGATGCCTATCGGTCGCCAGAATCTATTTGAAGATCTTCGCGATCTTTTCCTGCAATGTCTCGGCCGTAAACGGTTTCACGATGTAATTGCTCACTCCCGCCTGCACTGCCTCCACCAAGTTGCTTTGCTGAGCCTCAGCGGTCACCATCAGCACCGGTGTGGCTTTGAGTTTCTCGTCCGCCCGGATCGCGCGGAGCATGTCGATGCCCGTCATGACCGGCATGTTCCAGTCTGAGACGACGAATCCGTAGGTGTCTGCCCGGAGCTTTTGCAGAGCTTCCTGCCCGTTTTCTGCTTCTTCTAAATTGGCAAACCCAAGCTGCTTCAGAATGTTCTTGACGATTCTCCTCATCGTCACCATGTCATCGACGACAAGGATCTTCATGTTGGGATCGGCTGGCATAGCGCCTCCTTTGTCTCATCTGGCGATCACGGCGACAGTGGCTGATGGTCTAGCGATGCCGTGATGATTCGGGGTTCCAATGCCCTCGCGACGCCTCGCCACATATCGGCATATTCGCCAAACGACCTGAGCCCAGAAACTCGACGGGTCATCGATTTCATTAGGCCGGAAGGAGGTAGTCGACGTGCGTGGAGAAATGTGCGTTCCAACGATGACAGTGCCGGCAGGATCATGCCCACCGCTCATGTCCTGAACATCCTATGGAACGAGAGAGCGAAGGAATGGCCATTCCGCCGATGAACCTGACAGCGCCTCATAGAGCCACTAGCCTTGCCTGGATCGACTGTGCATCCACTCATGAATGTCGCGGCGTAGGAATCGCCAATGTTTACCGATCTTGGAGGCCGGCAGTTCACCGACTCGTGCGAGCTTGTATACCGTGGATTTCGGCACCCGGAGAAAACGCGCCACTTCCATGACGGTTAATATTTCTCCGTCCCGGGCCAGACTTCCTTCCAGTTGGCCCGCCGTTGCTGCTGATACGTCATTATTCATGCCGACTGTGGTATCGGCGTGACGGTTCGGAAACTTGAGCGCACGGCCATCATCCGCTGTCCATCATGACGTCACATTCCTCTCACCGCCCCTGGAGGGGGCACGTCTATTCAGGATTCCCAGCCGGTTGCCGAAGAAGGTGTGGTATTCATGCCGAACGAATAGGAACGGACTTCAATGGCACGCATCATCTCAGTCGCCTCGGGCAAAGGAGGGGTTGGGAAAAGCGTGGTCGCGGCCAACCTGGCTCTGATCTTGGCGCAAAGCAAAAAGCAGGTGGTTCTCGCTGACCTCGACATCGGGGGCGCCGATGCCCACGTGCTGCTGGGCCTCCTCAACCCTACGCTCACCCTAACTGACTTTCTCGCCCGTCGAGTCGAGCAGCTGGACGCTCTGGCTCAATCGCTTCCCATTCACCCATCGTTGCGCATCATTCCAGGGACAGGCGATACCCTTGCCACTGCCAATATGTCCTATTCGCAAAAGCGGCGGCTTATTCGAAATTTCCAAGCCATCCGCGCCGACGTGGTCGTCGCCGATATCGGAGCGGGAACGAGTTACCATGCGCTTGATTTTTTTCTGATGGCTGACCATCACATCGCCGTGGCTACGCCAGACCCAACCTCCGTGCTGGACCTCTATCGCTTCATCAAGCTGGCCGCTATCCGCCGAGTGTTATCGATGTTCTTAATGCGCGATGTCATGGCAGAGGGACTGGCGAACCGAGATTACAGCAGCGTGGAGGAAGTATTAGACGTTGCGGGCAAGACCGACGAATCCGGCCGGTCGGTTGCAGAGGCAACCTTGAGAGCGTTTCAACCGGCTCTCATTCTCAATCGTGTTTCAGGGCGCGCCCGCGTCAATGTCCTACAGCTCAAGAAGCTGCTCAAGGAGTATGTGGGGGGAGACTTGACCTTATTAGGCGAAATTCCTGATGACCCCGCAATGGAACAAGCGGTACGGGCATACGTCCCGGTGGTCCAGCACGCGCCATCTTCTCCAGCTGCAGTCGCACTCACGAAAACCGCCGAGGCACTGACGTTGCTGCTTCGCGACTCCCCGGCGCAAGCAGCTTGATTCGGTTGAATGGCCTGAAGTTCGAGGCGGTGTTTCTGGTCAATCGTCACTCGGTATCTTCAAGGGAGCCGCTCTCCGGGCGTGGCACACCGGCCACGTGCACGGCGTGTGAGCCTTCCCATCATCGAACCCCTTGCACGATCACCGCATACCATCCGAGGCCGTCGTATTCCTGATAGCCGAGCGTTTTGGCATACGCGACCACTTCGTGTTTATCGTTGACGTAATGGCCTCGTTGGCGTCCTTGATGTTGAAGTGTGAACGGCAGCAGTATTCCTTGATAATCGGACGCCGCGATTACGCGCAGCTTGCCATCCAACAGGATCACGCGGGTGTGTTTCCACGCAGCGTCGGATATTGCCGGTTCCTTCTGAACAATAATTCTGGCTTGCTCTTCCCAATCAAACACCACGCCGAGAACGCCGATGATCTTTCCGTTTGGCTTTCCGCCCTTCCGAACAGCAGCGGCGTACATGGCGACCAATTTGCCGCCGTGGAGTGAGTCGTAACTGATGTCGTCAACGACATACTGGTCGCTGTTCGTCGTCGCCATGGCTTTCTGAAACCAACAGCATTTCGCTGCGTCGGCTCCGGTGACTTTGGGAAACTTCTCCGGGTGTGAACAGGCCATGATTTTGCCGTCGATTCCGACTAATACAAGGTTGAGATACACGGAATAATATTGATTAATCAGGCCGAGTCGTTCCGCTGAATGGTGGAGCGCAGCTCCATCCGCTGATTCGAGACCATTGACCAACGCTTCATCCATCGCCCACCAACGAACGTCCGCGGTGCGTTCATACAGATTGCGCACGATTAACTGCACCAGAGTCTGTGCCATCTCTGAAAGGCGATCGTGTTCTTTGTCCATGAATCGTCGATTCAATTCGCTTGTTTCCTCTCGTATCGAGCTCAGTGCTTTGGAGGCGTCGGCGGCTTGCGTAGCCAAGTTTTTCACCTCCGTCGCCACCACGGCAAACCCTCTCCCGGCGTCCCCGGCTCTCGCCGCTTCTATGGTCGCGTTCAGCGAAAGAATGGTGATCTCGCTCGTGATTCTTGCGTTCACAAGCCGATGGTCGTCGATCCGATTTTCAATATTGCCGATGATCTCTTTGATATTGAGCTGGTTCATGAACGTTCTCTGGGTTTGTCGCCATTGGTGCGGTGCGGCAGGGATTCCGCCGTATGAGGGCCGCAGTTTCCAGGAACTCGCTTGTCGCTACCCGGGATGTTCGCGACGTGCACGCAGACGTTCCGCCTGTGTGTGAAGGATGTGACGGATAAGATGCTCCTGATCGTCCCCACTGATCTCAACGAACTCCGTGGCCAGAACCCAGCCCTGTCCCTGAGGGTTCGGCGTCGATCGGATGACTTGCGCGACAGTATGGATGGGAGTAAACGGAGGCAGGATCATTTTGACCGATAATAGGTCTCCGGCGGCGAATTCACGAGAGGACACGAAGCCCACACCTCCTCCGCTCAGATTGACATCCGTCAGCCTCGCCATGGCGACACTGGATGGCGCGATGGTCGCCAGAGAGTTGAGGATGACGCCGAGGAGATAGTCGACTTTCATCATCCAGGGCAATACCGGTGAGTCCATCAACGATTCGCCGGATCGAGCCAAAAGATCCGCTGTCGGTTTCGTCACTGCTGCCGTTATCGTGTCGGGGGTAGCGCCACACGCATCGACACCGGATGCAAGCGCAGGCTCATTCACCAAACAGTATTCCATGAGCACCCGATCCTCGATTCTGATCCATTCACGCCGTTCGTCTATGGCGTGTTTGGGTCGGGGTGTTGGGGGCATAGTCGATGGAGCCATGATCACCTTGCTTTCAGGCATTATGCTGCAAGACTCAGCGAAGCAACGCACGCCGAAGCCGGCGGTTGCGGCGTATGGAGGACGACACAGTTTCGACCCTGAGCCTTTGCATGATTCAGTGCGGAGTCAGCGGCTCCCATCCAATCCGCAAACGATGCTACGGCCATATCGGGAACGGCGGCCAAGCCTATACTGGCGGTGGTGCGGACCTGTCCCGCCTCGACGGCAAACGGGTGTTGCTCGATGCGCTCTCGCAACCTCTCCGCAAGGACACGAGTCTGCCCCCGATCGGTATGCGGAAGAATGACCGCGAATGTGTTGCCGCCGTATCGTCCGACCACATCGATGTCACGCACCGTGGCTCGTATCAACTCGGCAGCCGTCCTGAGCACATGATCTCCGGCCGCATGCCCAAGACACTCGTTCACCGTCTTGAAGTGATCCAAATCCAATAACAAGAGACAGGCCGGAACCCCGTAGCGAAGCGCGACCTTCAATTCCCGTGTCAACGCTCCCTCGAACCCGTGTCGATTGAGTATCTCCGTCAGTGGGTCGCGCATGGTGATATCCTGCGTGCGACGATGTGCGTCGAGATTCTGTAAAGAAAGCGCGAGCGCGGTGCCGACGGTATCGAGTAATTGCCGTTCCTGCTGGGTGAAGGGCTCAAGGCCCCTCTTCCGAACGAGGAAAAGACCCGTTTCCTCCCCCATGGCCAGAGTACTGGCATGGCTATTCGTCGGCTCCTCCTCCTGCTCCTTCGGCTGAGACACCGAACGTGGGACGAGACGAAGGTGCCTCCGAAGCGGAGTCGATGGTCGAGTACCCTCGGCAGGCAGGCGACCGAGTCGGCGAAGCAGATAGCGACGCACGCGCGCTTCATGTTCTAGATTGTTGGTATCAGACCAGAGCCATACCTGTTTGAGGTTTGATCTGGCGATCCCGACCATTTCCATATCGATCAAAGTCCGTAATCCACGAATGAGTGTCTTGCCGATCCCATCCTCATCAAGTGATGCCGCCAGTTCTTCGGTCAGTCGATGCAGTGCCGAAAGCTGCCGGCTGTACGGCTGCGGCGCAGCGCGATCGTGTGCCGGTTCCGGTGTGACCACGGGCAATGCCTCGGATAGACGCTTCACTTCGTGGATGGTGCGCTGATAAGTCAACCCGCGCGTTATCGACTCCGTCACTCTGGTCGCAGAACAAGGCCAGGTCAGGTAGTCAAACGCACCCTCTCCCAACAACCTGGCCGCTCGATCAGAGCCAATCGAGCCGCCGAGCAGGATGATACACAGGTGTTGTCGCGCCTGGACTATGCGTGCAAGAGACCGGCGGGCATCGACGAAGCGAGCGCCGATCTGATAGATCACGAGAGTACGGCCATTTGAGATATCGCGATCGGGCGAAAAGTCCTTAGGCTCGTATGCTTGGACCGTCATGCTCGGTCCAAGCTTCTTCCAGACCGCCGCCCGAAGGATCATCGGAGCGGCTACAAGTGCAACCGTTGTCGAGGAGGTCGATTCTAGGCGAGAGTAAGAAGCATCGCCCTTCGATGCTCGTGGGCTGAACAACCGGGCAAGGTTGTGAATCGTTTTCACATCGATGGCCATTGCCCGTTCCTGATTCCTGCTAAGCTTCAACTGACACGGCTTGCGGCGTCGAAGCAGTCGCACCAAGTCGCTGGCGCAGGCCTCGCAATCGCTGCCGTGTCACCGTAGCCTCACTCAACAGCGAGGTCAGCACGGCTTGAACGGTGTGCACGCGGTTACGGACTTGTGCGTCGAGTTTCAGAAGATCGCCGGCTTCCCCGATTGGAGTCTGCATGGTCTCCAAAAGCGCGCCGCGATCTCGATAACATTGCACCACGACATCCCATCGTCCGAGTTCGGCCGCCTCAACCGCAGACTTTGTCAGTCGCAAGACGTCCGCCTGACAGTCACTTCTTGTTGAGATGGTCATACCGCCGCCATTCGAGTCTGTTGCGACGCGACTTCACGCCAGCCCTCGCGTAACGTGGTCAAGCACCGCAGGGGACCCTCAAGATGGTGAACCTTGTTGCGGGCGTTCGCCGCGACCAGCTCGTTGAGCATGTACTCATAAAGCCGGTGCAACGAATGCGCGATCTCGCCGCCCCGCTCGAAATCAAGGACGCTGTTGAGCTCCCCGATAATGGAAATAGCTCGACCGAGAAACCGCCCCTTTTCTTTCATGTCGTTCGACTCGATCCCGGCCCGAGCCAGTTCGATCGATTGAATGGCCGCGTCGTAGAGCAGCACGACAATCTGAACTTTCGACGAGGTCATCACCTGGGTTTGCTGATATTGTCTCGCGTTTTGAGTGAGCATAGATCCCTTCCCTGGACGACGTTAGTTTCCTCCCGCCAACGAGGAACTGTTTTGGAGGGAACTAAGCTGGCTCTGTTGTTCTTTCAGCAGCCCATCGAGCGCAGCGTACTGGTTACGGAGCCGCTCTTCATACTGCGCGAGAACATCCTCTTTTCTCGTGATCTCGTCGGTCAGATCAGAAATCTGGTGAGTAATGCCGTTCTTCCGCAGTGTCACTGCGCCGGATCCAACGTCATCGAGTGTATCCACCGACTGGTTCAGGAGTTGCGCGACCCCGACGCTGTTGGTCTGATTCACGAACAGATCCTTGACAGCTTTATAATTTGAACTGAGCGCCGCATTCAGCTTGGCCTCGTCGACGCTCACTGTGCCGTCGCGCTCCGTTTTAAAGCCGATCTCACCCACTGACGTATAGGTGGTCAATCCCGGCACGACAGAGGAGAGCGCGGTTCTCAATTGGCTGAGCACGGTCCGTACCGTCGGCTCGTTGAAAAAGATCCCGCCCTTCTTGGTGGTAACGTCATACGTATTCCGCTCGTTGATGAACTTGACCACGTCATTGTAGGCCGTTGCCAGATCCTTGATGTTGGTCTGGACGGCCGCCACATCCCGTGAGACATTGACGCCGACGGTACTCGAGCCTGTCGTCTTGGTCAGCGTCAAGGTCACACCGGCAATGGCATCGGTAACAGTGTTGCTGCTGCGCTGAAACGTCAGTGGATTCAGATTGGGGTCGCCCACGACGATAACGGCGTCCTGCGCCGCCTGTAGGGTATCGGTTCCTCCGGTTCCACTACCGTTGAGAAAATCGAGGTCGGTATTGTCCGCCACAATCGTCACCCCGTTGCTGACGCCTGTATTGGCGGTAGTCAACACCAGCCGGTAAGCGGGAGAAGCCTCGCTGCCCGCGTTGACGACCGAGGCAGTGACGCCGGCGCCGAGGTCATTGATGGCGGTTTTAAGATCGTCAATCGTCGCAGTGGCGCTCAGGTTGACGGTTTGGTTGCTGCCGCTGCCGACGCGAAACGTGAAGGTCCCGGAAGTCCCGCTCACGATATCGGTTGTGGTCGACGCGACCGCTTTCGCGGCCTTATTGGTAATCTGATGCGACTGCGCCAGTTGCGTGACCTTGACGGTATAGCTCCCCTGAACGGCCGTGGATGCGCCCGTAGCCGTAAGCACGGTCGAGTCGCTCACCGATACACTGGAGCGATCGAAGTTGGAGAACAGGCGGATTTTATCGGCCGCGCCTTGCAGGGCGATCAGCTTTGTGCTTAGCGTGGCGTAATCAGTCGATTTCGAACTGAGGTCGTCCTTCTGGGCATTGAGCCGATCGACGGGTGCATGCGCCGCCTTGACTAGTTGATCAACAACCTGACCGAAGTCCAGTCCGTTCCCGAGACCGCCAAAACTTATCGTCGCCATTCCATCACCCTCGCGGCTGGGCTATGCTTTCTCACTCAGCAACAACCCTTTTGGGCTCGACAGGTACTTGTCCAATTTCAACAGCTCTTCGGGGGGAATCTGGCGAATGACCTCGCCGGATTTTTGCTCGACCACTTTCACGACGACTCGCTGGGTCTCATCGTCCACTTTGATTTGAAGTTGCGGATCCCCCGAAACCAGCATCTCGTTGACCTTCGCCGCAGCCTTATCGATCACGGCGCGATCACCGGCTTGCTGGGAAGTCGACGTGTTGTCCGAGGCGCTTGTCCTCGTGCCCGGCTTTTGCCCAGCGGGAGCCGATAGTTCTTCCTCGCGAACTCGTCCGACCCGTGGATCTGCCTTTGGTGTAACGCTGTGTATCATGGCAGCCTCCCTACGATCCATCGGGCGCCGCACCTTCTCGTTCATACGAGAGCGTGCGGCGCCGATAGTGTGCTACTTACCGAAGTAACGCCAACGCCTGCTGCGGCAATGAATTCGCCTGCGCAAGTACGGCGATACCTGTTTGCACGAGGACTTGGTTCTTGGTGAACTGAGACGTCTCATAGGCAATGTCCGCATCGCGGATCCGGGATTCGGCTGCCGTGAGATTCTCGCTGGTGATCTGCAGATTCGAGATCGTGGCTTCGAACCGATTCTGGAGTGATCCGTATTCGGCGCGAGCGGTTGCCACGGCGCTGATGGCGCTGTCGATGTTGCTCAACGCGCTCTGCGCATTCGCCGATGTGGACACGTTCACGCTGCTGAGGCCCAGCGAGGAGATCGTCAGATCATTCAGGTCCATCGTCAACGTGTTGCCGGTGCCGCTCTTGAAGCCCACCTGCATTGTGAAACTGATCGAGCTGCCGCTGGTCAACGCTTGCCCGTTGAATTCCGTCACCGTCGCGATACGATCGATTTCCGAACGCAGCGCGACAAACTCCTGATCGATGTACGATCGTTCGGTGGGGCCCACCGTTCCGCTGGACGATTGCGAAGCCAGTTCGCGGAGCCGGGCCATCAGATTGCCGATCGTGGCAGCCGCGCCGTCGGCGATCTGGGTCAAACTGATGCCGTCTGAAGAGTTCCGAACGGCTTGGTTGATGCTGCGAATGTGCGCCCGCAACGTCTCGGACAATCCGAGACCGGCAGCGTCATCCGCGGCGCGGGTGATACGGAGACCGGACGAGAGGTGCTCGACTGAGCGTCCCAAGCTCCCTGTACTCACGCTCAGGTTGCGCTGGGCCGCAATGGATGCAGGATTGTTATTGATAATAAGAGACATTGACACGTCCTCCTTGAGACAGAACCTTGATCCAACTCTTCGCCTCCGGCATCCGTGCAGAGGCACAGGCCCCGCTCATATCCATGAGCCGGCCTGGTGTCTTATCGGTAGAGCCGCCCGGGACTTGAGCCACCCGCCAATCGAGCACGAAGAGACGCTAAGGTTGTACCAACGGACACCAATCTGCCGTCACCACGGGATATCCACACGAGGGAGAATTTCATACTCCAACACATCCGCCAGACGGACCATGTCTCGGGCCGCACGCGCCTCCAAGAGTTGCTGAACCCATGGCGCCAATGCAGAGGCGCCGGTTCCCGCTCGCATCACGATCGAAGCCTGGTCTACGAACTCCAGATAATCTGCCAGCCGGCCCAGCCAGGCATCGAGCGAGGAGAGCGGCGACGGCCCAAATCTCAACCTGGGGACCAAGGCGGTTCCATCGGCGCGTAGCGTCTCGGTGAATTTCCTGATGGACCCCTCGGCAGCCCGCATGAGCTCCGACATCGGCTGCGACACTGCCGTGAGCCGTTGGAAACGCACGGCGGGTTCGGCGAGAAACGCCGCATCCAGGTCCCGGTCAGTAATCGCGCGATGATCGAGCTGCAGCTTGGTCACGATACGGGCACGGGCTTGGGCGCGTTCACTGACGTCCGCCAACACATCCTCCATCGTCAGTGACGCGCCGACTTCCCAGTGGTCTTGATCCAGCGTGATATGCATGGTCGGTCTCCTCTTAGCCGATGCCGGCGCACGAAGCGGGCACGATCGGGCTTGGGTTAACGGCTTCCGAAACGGACGCCAGGCGAGAGGCCACACTGGCCACTTCGTGGCGCCACCGATGGTAGGCCGCTGCATGATGGCGCGCCATCTGTTCCAGTCCTTGCACATTATCTTGATGCAGCAGGCGGAGCGCGGCTGTGGTCAATGGTTTTGTGGCCCACGTCGCCGTGCCCGCCAGAGCGACCTTCTGACGATCCTCTGCCTGGGCCTGCTGCAGTGAGTGAACGGTTCGGACGGGAATGGGTGTTTGCCCAATAAGCTTCACGATATGATCGGCGCGCAGGCAGAGCTTGTCGAGTAGGGGCATCATGGTTCCGATGCACACCGATGCCTCCTCGGTATCGGGTGGAAGACCGTTCAAGACCGGCAGCCGGCTGGACTGTCCGGTAAACGACGCATACCATCGGCGTCGCCAGAACGCCGCATACCAAGCGATGACAGGGTCTTCGCGGCCAGAGACGAGACGGAAGCAGCCCAACTGGTCATCGTCGATGCCTGATCGATACAAGCGATACCCAGAAACGGCCATCGGCAGCGGCCCTTCTCCCACCACATGTCGCATGACCTCGACGATAGAGTCGATTGGTAGGCGGTCTTTACAGGCATGGTGTGGACAGACCTGGTCGAAACCACACGGTGCACAGTCCAGATCCGGTTGCACAACCCAATGTCCCGTTCCATACGGACCGGTTTCCTGAAAGTCCACATGGCCGACTGAAAGATCGATAACTGGAGTCTGCACGCCGACGGCTAGATGCATCGGTCCCGTGTCGTTCGTGAGCAACAGCCGGCATCGTGCCAGGAGAGCAGTGAGTTGCGCCAGCGTCGTCTGACCCACAGCATTCTTGATCGAGCTGCGCCCACCCGCCTCTCGATATGTTCTGATGACATGAGCAACAGTTTCCTGTTCCGATGCAGATCCGACGAACAGGATGCCGCCGTTCCAACGTGCGCTGAAACGGGCCAGTGTCTCGCCGAAATGCCGCGGGCGCCAGGCTTTCATCACATCGCTTGCCCCGGCTTGTACCGCAATCCATTTGTCATGTGATGGTTCCGGATGCGACAGAAAGTGCTGCGCCCAGTCTCCGCTTGCGACCGGTGCCGTCACATGCAGCGGTGCAAACGAGCCGGGCCGGCTCCCACCCACAGCATACACATCGACGAGATTAAATCGATTGATCCGTCGGATCTGGTGAATATCGGTGAAGTAGGCCATCCACGGATTGTCGATGACCGTGCCACCGTCCCACGCGCTCCGTGCCCCACGGATATCGGGAGCGCCGACATAGTCGGCCAACAGCGCACTAGGACGATTGAATGTGAGGTTGATGATACGGTCATACCGGCGTTCGTGCAGACCTTCGGCCCATGCCGCCGCCTCCCGATACAGCACGACCGTATCTTTGACGCACGCGCGGCTCTCGTCGATCAATGCATGGAAATCACAGGCGATGATGTCGCGCAAGCCACTCAGCATAGAGGCCACCGGCGCAAATTGCCGATCGACCACCAGGTCCACTGCCGCGTCCGGCCATTCCTCTCGGAGGCGGGCCAACAGTGTGCCCATTTGCACGAGATCCCCCATGCGGGTGATGTTCAAAATCAACACTTGCTTCATTTGCAATCCCTAGCAGATCGAGTTTCGAGCGTCATGTCTCATTATCAATGGGTCACCCGCGACGCGGAACGCTCCTTCATACAAGGTCCCTCGTCTCAGCACGATAACTATCCAACATCAGCACCAACAGCTCCTCTCTTGCCAATTTATGTCCCGCGCCCTTCGACCTGATCTGATCCGCCACATCTTTGAGCTCCACCCGTTGACCAGGCGGAAAGCTCCGAAGCAGCGCCGCAAGCTCAGGAGGCGAATCTTTTCTTTGCGCCAGCACACCGGCGTCCCGTTCCCCGCGCACGATACTGCCTATCCGATCGGGCTCGTGCAGACCGATCGCAGCGAGGAGTTCTCTCATGCGATGTTCATACGTATGATGCGCGAGCACACGACGCCGCGCTGCTTCGGCGACTATGGATCGGCCTGACTCATCAGCGAGCCAGGTACGGATGAGCGACGGCACCTCAGCCACGGTGGTGAACCGAACGATCTCGTGGGAGTCGAAGAGGTCGGCAAAAAGCGCCCGCTCATCCACGAGCTGAAACGCGCCGCACGCAGCCAATTCAAACGTTCGAGGATTGACGAAGTCAGCCTCCGGATCGAGTCCCTCGCCGGCGCAGGAATGAAGATTCAAATTGATGGACGTGGCGTTGAAGACGTTGATACAGGTCTCGGTATCGATGCGGGCGCCGCCACGCTGGAGAACCGATGCGAGAGCGTCCGCGCCTTCCCATTCATTGCCCCACAGCTTGAATGACCAGTCCTTCGACAACCAGGTGGGAAGCACCCTGCGCCGGTTGGCGTATCCTGCTCCGACGAACGCCACATCCGCGCCATACTCGTTCTGTTCGGCGGTGGAGAGCGTACGTGGCCGATGCAGCGCGGGGTCAGCCGCCATCGGCAGATAGCTGACTTGGCGTGCACCCGCCCGCTTCAGCGCCTCAACACACGAAGCTTGCTGGATGACGAACCAATAGTCGTAGCCGCCCGCCAATTGCTGCCAGTAGGTCAGATGTCGATAGTTTTCGACGAACCACATCGCAGTGAGAAACTTCTTCTTGCGCAGATGCTCGAGCACCGCGAGATTCAGCGGCGCCTGCGCGAGCGCCAGCACGAGATCCGGCGGATCTTCGGCGAGATGCGTCATCACGCCCAAGCTCAGGCTATCGGCGAACCGGCTTTGCATCGTCAGACGATGCCGCGGCTCGCGATAGGCCCCAAACAGATCATAGCTCGACTGATGCTGACTCTGATCGAGCCAACTGACTCGATGGCCCAGCGATTCCAGCGCCGCGACCGTGTGGCAGGCGATTGGGAGCGAGCCGCCGTAGATCGGTCCAACGACCGCAACGTGGAGCCGGCCACCCTGCATGTCCGAGGCCATGCGACGAAGTTTCGCCTCCAAGTTGCGATGGGCGTCGGTGTGCAGACAGGCGGCCGAGGCAAACGTCATCACGCGGAGCGGCGCCGACATCCCGATGAGTCGCTCAGCCATGACTTCCGGCGTTCCCCAAATCCATTGAACCGTGTTGACCCAGCTATCCAGAGGTCTGGCCGACAGGGCATCTTTGAATACCGCCGGGTCGGGCACGATGACCGCCAGCTTCGCGTCCCTCGGTTTCAGAACGGCCAGGGCTTCGACGTGATAGAGAAGTCCGACGCCGAGCATCACGCCGAGTTCGCCCGCTTTCCATTCGAGCAGTTGAGCCTCGGCCCATGCACGGGCTTCTTTGCGCGGATCATACCCGCTGTGAACCCATCGTCCATCATGCGTCGCGGACGGACTTCCCTCGCGCGAGGGTACGATTGTCAAACGGCCGCCCGGGCTCTCCTGAGTGGCATGGACAAGCGCCGGGTACAGCGTGCGAAGGTCTTCGAGATTCTGCGCCAGATAGTTCATACGTGTGCCGGCTCCAATTCACGCCAGAGCGATTCGCGTTCGTGTGGTGGAAGGGCTGGATGGCCGGCTGGAGAATAATACGCACCCCATCGGTCGCAGTGACTCGTCCATACGCTCCAGCCGGCCGGCGCACGGAACCCCTGCTCCAGCACTGCCGCGAGGGTTTCATCGACCGGCCATGTTGCATCGTTCACCTCTTCGGCCTGCCACACGAGGTGATGGATGCCATACGGTCCCGTTTCATGCACTCGAGCCCGTGAGAAATACCAGCCGATAACCGGCCGGCCGAGTGCCGCAGCGAGGTGCAGGGGACCGGTGTCAGAGCCGATAATTCGATGGCAGCGCGCAAGAATCGCAATCAGCTGAGTCAGCGATGTGCGGCCTGTCGTATCCCAAATCCGACCTAACGCCATCGGAGGGAGACGTGTCTGGATCTCCGCCGCTCGCTCCTGCTCTGTTCCCACGAGCACGACACGGCCCTGCGGCGCGGATGTAAGAAAAGAGATAATCCACCGGCTCCACACTTCCGGAGGCACCACCCGCTCGGTCTCCCCTGCCCCCACAATGAGCGCAACCCATGGAGCGCCTTGTTTCCCGATGCCGTCCAGATCGTCCGGCAGCCGAACCATCGGAGGGTCGAGTGCGACCGTTCGTCCCGGCGGAGAGATCCCGCAGAGCCCGCAAAATGCATCGGCCAGATGCACACGCTGACCGCGACGCCGCTGCGCGACATCGCGCACATAGGCTGCCCAAGGTGTCAGCGTCTCATCAAGCGGCCCATGTTCAAACGGTCCCTTCACTTCCCGGCCGAGCAAAGAAGCGGCCACGAGCGCGCGACGATGTTGATTGAGGACATAGACGCAGTCGTACAGCTCAGACGACAGTGCCATCAGCGCCGTTTCAACTTCACTGAGATGATCCGCACGCAGATCCAGCCGCGACGTTTCAGCGCGCCGTTGCCACGCTGCCCCATCCCATTCGAGAACGTTTGTTATGCCGGGGATCAGACGTCCCACGTCAGCGAGGTGCGCCGGGCAGAGCAGATCAAGCTGTGTCTCGGAATATCGGGCACGGAGTCCGGTGATTGCCGGAAGGCTTTGCAGAAGATCTCCCAATCGAGCCAATTGTATGACCAGCGCGCGTGGCATTCTTCCTTGCTTCCCCCTGACCTGAACCGATGAAGAGACTGCCCCTGGTCCGAGCCTGAACAAACTCATACAAACGGTGCGCTGAATCGCTTCAGGGATGAGCGGCTTCCATCGCAAGCGCCGCTTCCTTTCCTGAGATCGCATGCCCGAGTTCGATCAACCCGTCATACGTCGGAGCCAGCGCATGCAGAGTGTCATACTCTTGGCGGGCGCTCATGATCTGTTCCCCTCGAACCAGCACACCGACCAGCGCATAGCGGACCGACAGGTCAGCCGGATTGCGCGAGAGATACGTGCGCAACTGTTCACTCAACTCCTGCCAGCGGTTTTGTGCCGTACCGGCCCGCAGCAACCAATGGATCGCTTCGGCATCATCAGGATGATCGGCCAGCACTTGATGGAACCGTTCCCAAGCGCCTTGCGCATAGGCCCTTCCCATTGCCGCCATTCCCATCCCCATCAGACACTTCTTCCGGTCCGCTCCTTGCCGCAGGGCCGAAGCAAATGCGGTTTCGGCTTGCTGGTACTGCTCCCGCTGCATAGACAGAATACCGCTCAACAAGAGCCCTTCCGCATGATTGGGCGAAGCGTCCAACACCATTCTCAGTTGCGTCTCCGCCTGCGCTAAGTTCATCTGCTCCAGAAACGTGCGGGCCAACGCCACCCGCTCAGCCGGCGCATCCACCAACGCCAGATAACGTGAGAGGAACCGTGCGCGGTAGGCCGGCTCCTTCAGGCGCTCGGCGACCATGGCACCCCAGGACAGGACAAATCGGTCATTCGGCCACTCGTCGACCATCCGGAGTTCCCATTTGACCGCCGCCCAATCCTTTTTCAGCGCAGCCGCTTGCAGCGCTGCGACATGCGCCCAGGCGGCTCGATCACGGACGTCGCTCATCGGCCCCAATTGCGTCGGGAATTTGACGTCTTGAGGACCGCTGACTAATTTGAAGCCATCGGTGTGGTAGTGCAGATCTTCGTCGGCCAACCACCAATGAGAACCCCACCGTTCCTGGAGCAGCCGACTGTTGTGCTCGTCGTGACTGTTCCTGCCGAACGTCTGGCTTTCCAAGTGATAGAGCACGCTACGCGGCTGGTAGATGACATGATGGCCTTTCTCCCGAACCTTCAGACAGAGATCCACGTCCTCAAATCCATTAATGAAACGTTCGTCGAAACCCCGTGCTTCCTCGAACACTTCCCGGCGAATCAGCATGCAGGCCGCCGTGACTGCCAGAAATTCACGTCGCTGATTGACGGCGGGAAGGGTATTCGCAGCCGTTCGGTAAATGTGATAGGCGCTCCGATACGAGCGCATAAACACGACACCAGCATGCTGGACGGATCCGTCCGCAAAGAGCAGCTTGCTGCCCACCACGCCGACCTCCGGATGCTTTTCCACCTCGTCGACTAACGGATTGAGCCAGTGCGATTGTGGAATGGTGTCGTTATTCAGAAACACCAGATACTTGCCGCGTGCCGCCCGTGCGCCTTGATTACATCCCTTGGCGAACCCGAGGTTCTGTTCGTTCCTGATGATTTGTACATTGCCCTTGAGCTCGGCCAAAAACTCCTTGGTTCCATCCACAGATCCGTTGTCGACAACGATCACCTCGAACGTCACATCGGTCGTCGCCGCGGCCAACGCGGCCACACATTGCCTAGTCAATTCGATCTTGTTCCAGACGGGGATGATGATGGAGCAGGTAAAAGGCGGCGCCGGCTGCAGCAGCGCGTGATATTCCTGCAGGGCCCGATCCTGCATCTCCCGCACACCGGGAATCGATTGCGCAATCTCACGATGCTTTTCATAGATCATCGCGGCCGTTCTCGCGAAATCCGGACGGCGGCAGCTGGTCATGGACGAACCGTCGGTCCGCCAGGTGAACTCTGCAGTGACCTTCTTCAGATGCTTGAACGGATAACGACGAGAAATCCTGATCCAGAGATCCCAGTCTTCGTGAGAGGTCAGTGATTCGTCGAACACACCGGCTTCTTCAAGGCACGCCCGTTCATGCATCACGCTCAAAACAGGGAAATAGTTGGAGATGAGCAACCGTGCGGCGTCGAAGTCATATGAATACGGGATGTCTCGCGTGGTTTCGACATACCGGTCTCCCTGAAGTTGTTCATGTACCCGCCACGCGTCGGTGTAGGCCACATGCTCACCATGCGTTTCTAAATAATGAACCAGCGTTTCCAGATGATCGGGAAGAAATCGATCGTCATCGTCCAGATAGGCGATATATTTGCCACGTGCGAGCTTCAGTCCCGTGTTGCGAGCAGCAGCCAGTCCCCTGTTGGCTGCATGTCGGACATACGTGATCCGCCCATCGGCGTTCATGTCGATCAGCTCAGATTCGGCACCGGAGCCCGCATCGTTGATCACGATGATCTCAACATTCTGGTACGTTTGCGCCAACACACTTGCGATGGCACACTGTAATTGTTGGATGCGGTTATGCGTCGGCATGATGACCGACACCATCGGAGACTCTCGGTTTGGCGTTCCCGACGGCTCCGCTGACCGGACACACGAGGGGGCATTCGGCCGAGCACTCGCTTCGGCGATCCGTTCGGTCTTGTGCGGTACAATCGCTGAAATCTTGCCGCCATAGTTCTGCGCCTGAAAGACCGTGTCCGGAACGGGATCGAGCTTGCGCAGCAGCTCCTGATCGTCAGCCACTTGCCTGAGGAGGATAAATCCCTCCCCCATACTCTCCCCCGCTGCAACCCGTCGCATGACTTGGAGATTGTGATCGAATGCTCGCGGCATCTTTATCGTCTCGTGGGCGAACCGGAAGCACATCTCCGCCTTGTCATGGTGGCTGAATAAGGCCAGCAGCACCCCAAGATTGTTGATCGCTTCGAGTCCATCGCCCCGCTCCGCAAGCGCCTGGCGGAACTCCTCCAACGCGAGGTGGGGGCACGGAATATTGGCTGTCAGCAGAAGCAGACCGAACTCCACATGCGCGCCATACCGGGCTCCTTGCTGATCCGCACACTCCGACAATTCTGGATACAGGTCATGGATGCCGAATCTCGCCCGCATGGTGCTGAGGAGTGTGACTGTTTCCGGTCCCGTCTTGCTGGTGGGGCCGGTGGAGATGCCTTGTGGGTGAATGCGGTATTGGACCAACTGTTCGTCCATATATTTGAAGCGCAGGCGAGCGCCGGCCGCCTTCAGCCAGAACTGATAATCCGGACAAAAGCCGGTTTCGAAACCGCCCAGTTCCTCAATCGCACGCCGCCGGACGAGCACCGTCGGGTGCGGCACGATATTTTTGCGAAACAGAGTGCGGAGCAAATTCCTTGGCGTGAACGCCAAGGATTCCAAAAACCGGAAATCGGTCGCGAGTGTGCGTCCTTCCGCATCGATGTGGGAACCGTCTGAAAACAGGATGTCGGCGGCAGGATCCTTTGTCAGCGCAGCCATTTGCGCCGAGAGCTTCGTCGGCATGAAAACATCGTCGGCGCCGATGAACGCGACATACTCTCCGGTGAGATAACCCATGCAGGTGTTCAACAACTGGTCGAAGGCGGCCCCCGACTGCGCAATATTGCTGTGGTAGACGTATCGGATTCGCGGATCGCGCGCGTAAGTCATGACGATGTCCCGCGTCCGATCGGCGGACCCATCGTCGAACAGCACGAACTCCCAATCGGTGAATTCCTGGCCCAACACCGATTGGATGGTCTGATCGAGATAGCGCTCGCCGTTGAAGACGGTACAGAGCACTGAAACGGTCGGCCGCTTGGACGAGAGTCGCTCAATGTCTCGGTGATCCGGCTTCTGGACAGGCCCCATCATAGTCATCTTCCGGTCCTCACTGGATGCGCATGCAGCATGGTGGCTTCGTGCAGAGCGACCGCCACCTGTTGTTGTTCTTCCATCGTCATGCCGGGAAACAAAGGGAGCAGCGCTGAGTGATCCCGCCGCCGTTCGGTGTGCAACAGATCACTGCCCTTTCGCCACGGTTGTTTCTCGTACGCCGGCTCCCGATGGACACACATGATTCCTCTCCTCGTCGTAATGCCGCGGCTCAGGAGCGATTCCATGATACGTTCCTGATCAGCATCATCGGGCAAACCGACACAGTAGCTTTGCCAGTTGCTGCGAGCCCATGCCGGTTCATGTGGCGGCACACAGTCCGTTCGTTCGGCGAGGAGATGATGATACTGTGCGGCCAGCAGACGTCGTTGGCGAAGAAGCTCCGGCAATTTGGCAAGCTGTGCCCGCCCAATCGCCGCCTGGAGATCCGTCATTCGGTAGTTGAAGCCAAGCTCGTCGTACGTTTCACACACCACACGGCTCGCGTCATGCCGTTGCCGATCTGTGACGCTCATGCCGTGCTGGCGCCATAATCGGAACAGCCGGTCATAGTCCGCATCAGCCGTGGTCAACATGCCGCCTTCCCCTGCCGTGATCACCTTTCGAGGATGAAACGAAAAGCAGGCGATGTCTCCGTGCGGTCTGCCGATACGCTCCCACCGTCCGTTCAGACAGATCTCACTCCCGATCGCACAGGCGGCGTCTTCAATCAGCGGTAACCGGTGGGAACGGACGATCGGGAGAATCGCGCCAAGATCGCAAGGCATCCCCATTTGATGCACACAGAGCACCGCCTTGGTCCGCGAAGTGATCGCGGCGACGATCAGGGCCGGATCGATATTGAAGCCCTCCTTTTCAATGTCGATAAAGACCGGCACGGCACCGCAGTACCGGATACTGTTGGCGGTGGCGATAAACGAATGACTGACGGTGATGACCTCGTCACCGTCGCCGACCCCCACTGCACGGAGAGCGAGATGCAGCGCGGTCGTACAGTTGGAGACGGCGCACGCATAGGGAGCTGAGACGGCTGCGGCGAACTCTTGTTCGAAGGCCTCCACCTGAGGTCCTTGCGTGAGCCAGCCGGAGCGAAGGACGGCCTCGATCGCGGCGTGCTCTTCCTGGGTGATGGACAATTTCGTTAATGGAATCGGCATCGTTGCGAACGCCTCAGTTAGGCAACAGCTTGTGTGAGTGAACTCTGCCACCAATCGACCAAGTGACGCAGACCGGTTTTTAAGTCTGTTTTAGCGTGAAATCCGAGCAGCCGACCCGCTTTCCCTATCGACGCCAACCGGCGAGGCACAGGATTGACTGCCCGCGCCGGACCATACTCGGGTCGGAGTTGGGAACCCATCACCGCGAGGAGTTGCCTCGCCAGATCGTTCAAACTGGTTTCGACACCGGTGGCGACGTTGAAGACTTCATCCGACACGTCGGCTTGGGCGGCCAGGATATTGGCCCGCGCAATGTCTTCGACATAGACGAAGTCCATCGTCTGGGTCCCGTCGCCCAGGATCATCGGCGGCTGTCCTTGGGCGATCCGCTCCATCCATCGGATCAAGACCTCCGTATACGCGCCATACACATCCATGCGAGGCCCGTATACGTTGAAATACCGAAGCGCGACATAGTTGAGCCCATGCATTTCGTGAAAGCTCCGCAAGAGGCCTTCATTGAAGGCCTTGGCCGCTCCATACAACGTGCGGTTATTGTAGGGATGGTGGGATTCGGTCGTCGGAAAGTCATTCGCCAATCCATAGATCGATGCCGACGATGCCGCGACCACCTTTCTCACACCGGCTTTGACGGCAGCTTCCAACACATTGAACGTGCCGTCGGCGAGCACTTCCAAGGCCAATCGAGGTTCCTGGGCACAGTGGGTAATTCGAATGGCCGCTTGGTGGAAGACGAGATCGATATCCTGCATCGCTGCCGCAACCGTCGCCCGATCTCGGATGTCTCCCTCGATGATCTTGACGTTGCCATGCCGCAGAGCCCTCGCGAGGTTGTCACGTCGGCCACGGGAGAAGTTATCCAGCACAACGATTTCCCTGGCACCTGCGCGAATCGTATGGTCGGCGATATGTGACCCGATCAACCCCGCCCCGCCTGTGATCAGCACTCTTCCCAATTGCATGATTGATCCTGTTCTAGGCCGCATGGCGGCCGATTGAGGTCAAGGGAACGATGCCACCGCTCGTCGCAGCATTCGGCAACGGTGGCGGCTGATCGGCAACTTTTCGCTTCCCCATCACGGCATCCACCGCGAGTTCAAAACCCCATTCCCAGCGCATGCCCATCCAATCCGTACACGGCCCGCACAAGTCGTGTGCGTCGGCATAGCGCTTCTCTAAATGGGCCTTTCGCAGGCGCGCATACTCGTCGCTGTGCCAAAGCTCTCGAATCGAATGAGTTCCGATGGTGCCGATGACCGTCTTTTCAAGCCAGTCCACGACGCAGAAGCGGATGGATCCGTCACTGCCGATGGTAATGCGCTTCCAAAATTGCGGACACGCCCAACGCTCGACGCCGCTCATTTGATCCACGACCGTCCCCGGCTTGCTGGGGGTGAGTCCAAGGTTCGTCAGATAGCCGCGGACGATCACACGGTCCACCAACGGCGTCCAGTACTTCACGAACTCATCCACCTCTTCCTGCGTAATATCAGGTTGCACGATGATGCTGAGCATGATCTTCGTCGGCGCGTTCATCTTGTCGCGGTGATATAACAGCCGGTGGATATTGGACCAGACTCGATGATAGTCGGCTCCAACTCGGACCCGTTCGTAGGATTCTTTCCGCGCCGCGTCCAGACTGATGTCGATGAGGTCGATGCCGATCTCCAGCAATCGCTCCATCATGGTTTTGCGCGGCAGTCGCTTCCCCTGCTCGATCGCCGGATTATCCAGCAGTACGCCATTGGTCGTCAGGCCGACCGGCTTCACACCTTTGGCCTTGGCGTATGCCGTTTGATCCAAAAACTGTGGATGGATCAGCGCCTCTCCGTCCGGCGAATAGCGCAACAGGGTGATGGGGTACTGCGCAATCTCATCGATCGCCTTGGTGTACACATCCCATGACATGTAGGTCGCATGAAAATCTGGACGATCCGGAAACCCTTGTCCCTGAGGACAGTGGATACAGCGGAGATTGCACACGTTCGTGTTCTCCAGCGTAATGATGGATGGAAATTCCTCCGCAGCCGGAGTGGCGAAATCATAGACGGGAAGGGGTCGCGACATGACGCATCTCCTTTCAATTCCACTCAGCACTTCTGAAAGCGCTGTTGGTTGAATCCGGTCTCAAAAACTCCGAACGGCACTACGTAATGTCCTGAATAGCATGAGCGGAGGCCATCGGAACCGAGCGCGGCAAGACGGCCGCGATCGCCGATCACGCGCGTGACGAAATAATACGGGCGTTCGATGCTGCCCCACTGCCGCTTATACTCATACACACCGCAGCGTGTATTGGCGGAGGACTGCCAGTTATAGACTGTCACTCCCTGTCCTCTGGCCCACTCCATGGAATAGTCGGTGTTCAGGAAATTGGGTGCCAGCTTTTCACACGCGCTGTCGAAGCTCAGCATGAACACGTCCATAATTCGTCGGTGATACACGTAGAAGCCGCCTGAGACCACCGCATCGTTCATCTTGAGCAAGACGAGTTGTGCCCGCCCTTTCGTCACCAAGCCGCGAAACAGATTTTCAAACAACCGATAGTCCAGCGGCGTCGCTCCGATCTCCCGATGCCGCTTTTGGTGGATGCAATACCACTGCTCTAATTCTGCCTCGTTTTTGCAGAAACTGACCATAAAGCCCGCTTTACGGCCGCGGTTGACGTTGTTGCGATGGCCGTGATTGCGGTGCGCCGGACGATCGAGCGGCACGTACTGGGTGAAGTTTTCAAGGATGAAGTCGGGTGACATATACCGCTCATACCACTCGAGGTCGTCGGTAAACGGATTCGTGATGACGCTGAGGGTGAGGCAGTGGTGGAGTTCCGCCAGCGCGACGGCTCGGTCCAGCAGAGCTCGATAGATCTCCCCGATGAGAGTGTGAGGCAAACCGGGGCGATGAAAGACACCTCCCAACGGTCCCGGCTGAGGAACGGACGTCATAACGTTTCCCGTGTCCGCCTCATAGAGATAGAGCGGCAGCCCGGCCAGGTCTTGTGTCCCGTCCGTGCAGATGAGAAAGATCGGCCTGTCCGGCCCAAGACTGGCTATCGCCCGGCACCAGTCCATCGACTGTTGAATACAGGCATCGGGACATTCGTCGAATAGACGCTCGTATCGAGTCACCGACAAGGGATCCGTCGGGTCGATGTCAATGACCTCCAGCATGGACCTCCACGGGCAACTGATGCGGTCCTCTCACCAGGCGATGCAGCGCCTCGGCTATCTCATCGATGTGGCCATCAGGCATCTCTGGATAGAGGGGCAGCGACAGAACGGAAGCTGCCGCTCGTTCGGTTACCGGAAAATCACCCACCCGATATCCCAACGACGAGGCCCAGGGTTGGAGATGGACAGGAACCGGATAGTGGATGCCGGTCTGAATACCGGTTTTCTGTAGTTGTGATTGCAGTCGGTCCCGGTCCCGTACTCTGATCACATACAGATGATAGACGTGGTCGCCGTGCGCCAGGCGTTTCACATGGCCGATGCCGAGATGTTTCAGTTTGGCATCATACCGGGCCGCGAGCTCGCGACGCCGCTTGCTCCAGGACTCCAGATGACGCAGTTTGATGTGAAGGATCGCGCCCTGAATTCCATCCATGCGATAGTTGAACCCCAAATACTCGTGATGGTATTTCCGCTCGGCGCCCCAGTCGCGCAGTATCCGCAGTTTTCGGTCCGCTTCCTCATGACGGGTCGTGACCAGGCCGCCCTCCCCGCATGCCCCAAGGTTCTTGCCGGGATAGAAACTGAAACAACCGAAATCGCCGATGGAGCCGACCGGTTTTCCTTTGTAACGGGCTCCATGCGCCTGACATGCGTCCTCGATGACGGTGAGCCGATGGGCTCGAGCAATGTCCAAGATGGGGTCGAGATCCGCCGGCTGTCCATAGAGATGGACCGGAATTACGGCCTTGGTTTTCGGCGTGATGGCTCCCGCCAATCGATCGGGATTCATCGTGAGCGTGCCGGGATCGACATCCACGAACCGAGGCGTCGCGCCGGCATACCGGATGGCGGCCGCTGTGGCGACAAACGTAAACGGCACGGTGATCACTTCGTCGCCCGGTTGTATGCCTGCCGTCAGGAGAGCCAAATGCAGCGCGCTGGTACCTGAATTCACGGCAACGGCATGGCGCGCTTCGACGTACCGCGCGAAGTCTTGTTCGAACGACGCGACTTCTCCGCCCAGCACGTACTGGCCGCTTTGGAGCACCGCGAGGACGGCGGGTTCCAATTCTTCTTTCAAGAAACGGTACTGCGCCGGTAAATCGGAAAAGGGAATCATGCCGCCACCTTCATGTGATGCAATTCGATCGGTGTCCCCCGCTGAGCCAACGACAACGTGGCAGCTTCGAGAATCTCCACGACCCTGGCGCCGGCCTCGCCGTTGGTGATCGGCGTCCGCGACTGTCCGATACAGTCCAGAAAATGCCGCGCCTCATGCCGGAGCGCTTCCGTGTTGTCCAACTGTGGCGCCCACATGTCTCCGGCGCGATAGCCGACCATCATCTGATAGACCTTCTCGCTGTGCTTGTTCTGAGGCTGTCGCGTCACACCCTTGTCGTACACTTTCACCTTTTCGCTGGGCTCTACATCGTCGTACATGATCATTTTTCTGCTGCCGCCGATGAGCGTGCGACGGACTTTGACGGGAGCCAGCCAATTCACGTGGACATGTGCCAAGAGGCTGGAATCATAGAAGAGGGTCAGATAGGCGATGTTGTCCGGCTGGCCTGGGAAGTGAGTGATCCCGGTGGCTGACACAGCACGCGGCTTGGTCGGAAGCAGATGCTCCATGATCGAGAGATCGTGTACAGCCAGGTCCCACAGCACATTCACATCGTGTTGAAAGAGTCCGAGGTTCACTCGAACCGAATCGTAATAATACAAGTCCCCCACGTCACCGGCATCGATGAGTTCCTTCATCTTCCGGACGCTGCCGGTATAGACGAATGTGTGGTCTACCATGAGTACGAGCCGACGTTTCTCCGCCTCTTCGATCAATTGCCAAGCCTGCTCGCTCGTCATGGCCAACGGCTTTTCCACGAGCACATGCTTGCCGGCCTGGAGCGCGTCTATGGCCAACTTAAAATGCGAAGAAACCGGTGTCGCGATGACGACGGCGTCGACGGCCGGAGACCGGATCAGTTCACTCGGGCTTTGCATGATGCCGATTCCCGGATAGCGCGAGGCGGCGAGCGCCAGACGATCCATGCGCAGATCGCTCACTGCCAGGACGCGCGAATCCGCCATTTCATGGAAGTTGCGAACGAGGTTGGGTCCCCAGTATCCAAACCCGATGACTCCGATGCCGATCATGCCGACTGCTCCTTCCGATTCAATGCCGCCAATCGGGCGGGCACGCCCATGACAGTGGCCCGAGGCGGCACGTCGTGCGTGACGACTGCGCCGGCGCCGATCCGAGCTTCTTCTCCGATGGTCACTCCACAAAGAATGACTGCCCCGCTGCCGATCGAGGCGCCGCGTTTGACGGTTGTACGGATGACACTCCAGTCCTGGTCCGTTTGAAGCCGGCCACCGGTTGTGGCGCGCGGGAAGCGATCATTGATGAATATGACGCCGTGGCCCACGAAGACTTCGTCCTCGATCGTGACGCCTTCGCAGACAAATGAATGCGAAGAAATCTTGCATCGGCGACCGATGCGCGCCCGTTTTTGAATCTCGACGAATGCGCCGATTTTTGTTTCTTCTCCGATACGACACCCATAGAGATTGACCAACTCGGGGTGATGGATGACGACTCCATCAGCAAGCCGCGTCGTGGAACTGATAGGCATACCGGCTACTCCTCTCACTTCCTCCTTAACAAGTTGTGTGCCAGATTCAATGGAACAATCGGGTGGCTATTTCGGGAAAAGCGCGGATCTACGCAGGGGGCATAGGCTCGATCGGCAAGTCTTGCCGAGTCACACGTGGAAGGAACTGCCGCATCTCGGTTCGTCGGGCACCGGCACAATCCCTATGGAATGAGGAACGAGGTGCTCGCCTTCTGCGAGACACATTGCTCGATGGCGTGCCGAACAGATCCGCCCCATCCTCGATATTCGATGTACTCCATTTTTTTGAACTGAAACTCAATCCCCACGATGTCGCCGGTGTGCTTGGAGTCGGAACTCTTCACGATACCTGTCAGGTTGGTAATGTGTCCCAATCCCGGCAATTCGAACTCCAAGTGGACCGTACTTCCTTGACGCAACCACGCAGGTCTCTGGGTCAAGGCCACACTGCACCCCCCCTCACTGAGGTCCTGCAGCAAACCGCCAAGATAGTCACTGCTGGACAGCGTGGACGCGGAAGCCGCGCCCGCTCCGGGGCGCATCACCAAGATCGGCTCATTGGATGACACGCGGACATGCCGACGCAGATGCATTTCCTCCACGATCTTTGGATAGGCGATGAACATCAACGGCACCGGCGAAATAGTCAGATCGCGTATCTCGCTATGGTATCCGACCAACTTGCCGTCATGATGATAGCTGACAATGCATGGCGTGCCGCTGGGAACCTGTTGGTCATAACCAAGTTGTAGCGGTCGCTCGCAGACCAGCCACGCGTGATCCTTCCATCCAAGAAGCGTCGAGCCGCACGTCACCTTTTGCTCATCGATGGTGAGCGATATTTTCAGCGACAATCCGACCGACAAGAAGGATCCCGCAGGGGGAACAGACACGACCACTTCGTTCATGGTTATCGTTCCTGAGCCATCAGTCGACACCAACCGACTCTGATGGACTCTATCGGAACGTTCGGGGCTGATCTTGAGGAGCCAGGATCGATCACACCGGCTCAGAACCAATCACAACGCATCATGATGCAAGGACAATGATCAAGTTCGACGCATCCTTCGCCGATAACGCACACGAGGCCTCTCTTCTGTCGGCATGCCCGACCGGAGACACTTCTGACTTGGAGTCCAAGATCTATGGCGATCAAGCGCATCCCGATCGAACAGCTGATTCCGGGCATGTACATCATCGAGATGGATGTCCCTTGGTATCGAACCCCGTTCCTCTCCCATAAACGCATGATCAAGGATCCCCAGACCATCCAACTTATGAAACAACATGGGATTCGGATGGTGACAATCGATACCAGTAAAGGATGCGATCTTTCATCAGAGGCTCCGGCGAATCCACCGTCCGCCGCGTGCCAGCAACCGACCGTTCCAGAGGTCTCGGCTCCTCTCAACCAAACAATCACATGTCCACCGGAGTCGAAACCCGATGATCATTCTGTGACGATCGTCTATGCTCAGGCTCACGAAGCTGTTGAACGTATTTTCGAAGAGCTTGAGCATGGGGTTCCTCCGACCTTCGAAGTCACCAAGGCGATTGTCTCGAACGTGCTGGAACAAATCCTCAGTGACCGCGCCGCAATGGCAACGCAGGTCGCCATTCAGAAGATCAAGCAGTTCGATCGTTCACTGACGGCTCATGCGCTGGATACCTGTATCTTGTCCCTCGTCGTGGCTATTGAAAGCGGGGTGGAGCAACCGATGCTTGAACAAGTCGGGATCGGCGCGTTACTCCACGATGCAGGGTATGTTCGGCTGCCACGCAATCTGGTTCGCAAACGGGAGGAGTGCACCGGACAAGACAAGACACTGCTAGAACAGCACTGTCAATTGAGTGTGACGCTTCTCTCCGAGCATCCCGGCATGCCCGAGGACGTCTTACGAATCGTCAGGGAACATCATGAGCGCGCCGATGGGAGCGGGTATCCGGCCGGCATAGGCAACGATCAGATCTCACGTCATGCGCAGATTGTCGGCATCGTCAATTACTATGATGGTATGGTCAGTCGGCACGGATCTCGTCCCGCCATGATTCCACACGATGCGGTTCGGCAACTCTTCCTGGCCGGAGAACGAGGACAATTCGAAAAATCTCTTGTGGAACTTATGATTCGGAGCATTGGGGTCTACCCGGTCGGAAGTCTGGTCAAGTTGAATACCGGCGAACAGGCCGTCGTGATCGGAGCCAATCCTCAGCAACGGCTCAAGCCCCTTGTGAAAATCACGACCGATCCACAAGGAGGATCCTATACGACGCCGCTCGAAGTTGATTTGGCCATGCCATCCCCTGACCGCACGGTGCGAACGGTGCTGCGTGTGCTCGACCCGACCCGAGAACGCATGAACATCGGGATACATCTGGACCAAACGCTGTCACGAGCTGCTTGATGAAACGGTCTCGACGGAAACGAGGACCCTATCGACGTCAGATCACGGTCGCTCCGCCGAATGTTTTCACCCTGGTGGATCTGTTTGAAGGGCTGCCTCTCGCCTGCATCGTCCTCAATGTCGACCTCACAATCCGGACCGCCAACCGAGAGGGACTTCGGTTGCTCGGACCACGGGCAGCTTCCCGCACGGCGAAATCATTTCCGGCCCTGTGGGCCAAGCTCACCCGCTCCGATGCCGCGACGATTACGGCACAGCTGACCGGAGCGCTCAAAGGCCGTCCCGCCTCCGCGACGCAACAACTCTTTTTGAGGGGAAAGACCACCTCCGTCCCGGTAGAGTGGACCTGCGCCCCAGCCATGCTCGATGGGATGAGTGTTCTGGTTGTCAGCATGCGCGACCTGTCGTATGAAGTGGAACTAGAACACGACCGTGATCGCTTGGCTGCCATTGCCGAAGAGAGCCCTTCGCCGATTATCGAGCTGGACCAGCACGCGAGTCTGTCGTATGCCAACCCGGCGATGATCTCGTTGCTCTCTCGATTCGGGTACAGTCCCGAAGGATTTCCCAATGTGGTGCCCGGCGGTCTTCCGAACATCGTGCAGCGCTGCCTAACTACTCGGCACATCCTTCACGGTGAAGAAGTCGTCCTCCCGGGTGCCAGCTTTGTATGGACCTTTTGTCCGGTGCCAATCTTTGGAGTCGTTCGAGGCTATGCGACAGACATGACGAGCGTTCGCGAAACACAGCAGGCGCTCCACCTGTCGGCCGAGGAGCTTCGCCAAAGCAATCGACGCCTCGACCGAGCGCTCGATGAGGCGAAAGAATCCGCACGGGTGAAAACGGCATTCCTGGCCACGGTCAGCCACGAACTGCGCACCCCCATGAACGGGGTCATCGGCATGACGAGCCTGTTGATGGAAACGAGTCTGACACCTGAACAGCAGTCCTACGCGGAAACCATCCGGCTGTGCGGTGAGACGCTGCTTCAGTTAATCAACGATGTACTTGAATGTAGCAAGATCGAAGCGGGGAAGCTGGAGCTGGAATGTCTCGATTTCAATTTGCGGACGACGGTCGAACAAGTATTGGCGCAATTTGCCGAGCGGGCCGAAACAAAAGGGTTGGAACTGACCGGGCTCGTGCACGCGGCAGTTCCGACCGGGCTCAAAGGCGACCCAGGACGGCTGCGCCAAATACTGACCAACCTTGTGGCCAATGCCGTAAAGTTTACTGACAAAGGCGAGGTGACCCTGCAGGCCTACCTCGAAGAAGACTTCTCCGACGCTGCCGTCATCCGATTCGAAGTCACGGATAGTGGGATCGGCATCAGTTCGGATACTCAAGCCAAGCTGTTCCGTCCGTTTGTGCAAGCAGACAGTTCAACGACGAGAAAATACGGCGGGACCGGCCTCGGTCTTTCTATTTCCAAGCAACTCGTGGAATTAATGGGCGGGCAGATCGGAGTCCGCAGCGCCAAAGGACAGGGGAGCACCTTCTGGTGCACCGCCCGCCTCTCGAAACAAGCCGGCTCTCCCCACGCCATTCTTCCGACCGGAGATCTTGCCGGGAAGCGGGTCTTGATCGTCGATGACAACGAATCGAATCGTTTGATTCTCCATCATTTGGTATCAGGGTGGGGCATGGTTGACGAGCTGGCGGAAGACGCCGAAGTGGCCTTGCAACGGATCACGAAATCCACGCAGCGAGGAGAGCCCTACGATCTTGCCATCTTGGATGTGGTCATGCCAGGAAAGGACGGGTTGCAACTCGCACGAGAACTGCAAAATCACCCGGAAGGGTCCGGCATTCGTCTTGTGGTCATGACCTCGATTCTGCAACGGGGTCACGCGGAACAGGCTCGCCAGGCCGGTGCAATGGGCTACCTGCCGAAACCTGTCCGCCATGACGAACTGCGCGACTGTCTCAGGACCGTACTCGGCCTACCCGAAAGCCAGGAGCAGAAGGATACTCGGACCCTGGCAGTCGTCCCGCAACTCGTGACCAGGCATACGGTTGCGGAGAATATCCAGCATCAGCGTGTGCTGGTAGTCGAGGACAATCTCGTGAATCAGAAACTCGCAGTGCGCATGGTTGAAAAACTGGGATATCAGCCAGACGTCGTCGACAATGGCCAAGAAGCACTGGTGGCACTGGCAAAGGGAGACTATGCCGCCATCCTGATGGATTGTCAGATGCCGATCCTGGACGGATTTGAGACCACCCGAAGCATTCGGGAAGGTGAGCAGTCAGTTGCGTCGCATCAGACGCGCAATGAGGACGTCGCTCGTTCAACCGCTACGCCGTATGCGATACCGCATATTCCAATCATCGCGGTGACCGCCAATGCGATGCAAGGAGATCGCGAGCGTTGCTTGGCGGCCGGGATGGACGATTATCTCTCGAAGCCGATCAAACTGAATGAACTGCGGGCTGCTCTTTCACGTTGGATCCCCACAACATTCGATACAAGTGCCGGTCTATCGCAGCAGCCCCTTCCCACCACGACCGACCCCGTCCGGGGCATTTTTGATCCCGCGAAAATGTATCAGAATATCGGGCGCGACAATGACTTGTTTGCTCAACTCGTCTGCCTGTTTCTCGATCGCCACCAAACAATGCTGGCTGACATCAGAACGGCGTTGACCAACGCCGACGCGACCGCCGTCGAGCGAGCGGCGCATTCCTTCAAGGGGACAGCGGGAAATCTCTGCGCCTCCGAGGTCGGACTCACCGCCGGCCGCCTCGAAGCCGTTGGCCGCCTGAATACGCTCCACGATGCGCCCCCCGTCTACGCACAACTCGAACTCGAAGTCGCCCGGCTCGTCCGTGTGCTCGAATCCTACCGACAGGGGTACCAGCCCATCTCCCAAGCAGCCGCTTAATCTCAACAGCTAATCGCGCTCCAGTATTTTCAAAACAAACCGGTCTTGTGGACTACTCAGTCTTGCTGTCATGTGAAGGCGCGTTCAAAGAGCGTAGTTCGAGTCCCTCTATTTCCTGGATTGTTTTTCCTGCAATCCCCTGCAGGTCTCCATACATCCCGGCCGTTGCCTGCATCACGCGATCAATCTGTTTTTCCCTCTTTGCCCATTGTTTGATGATGGCCTTCTTCTCTTTGTCGAGGTCCTCCTGCATGGTGGAGAAGGCTTCGACGATCGCTTCGACCCGATGCCGGAAACGCGGTCCCGTTAGATACTGGTAGATCATCTCCGTCTTGGTCTGCTGGCCTTCGGAAGCCTGACGAGCTGAGGCGACTTCGATGAGGGTATGGCGGAGCGTGTATGCCAGCGGAAGCACGGTCTTCGGGTGGGTCACCCACACATTGTCAATCACTCCGAATGTCTCAACTTCTTTGGGAAGCGAGTGGCTTACGATGATGGCGATCTCAGCTTTGGCGGTCCGCTGATCCTCACGTAGCTTGGCAAGCCAGCTCTCGCTCCAGTTCTTGGTGCGCTTCGACTCCCAGATAATGGTGCCGCAGAGTTGTCCGCTCGACCCGACGACACGCTGAAGCGTGTCGCCGCCGAATTCACCTTTCGGTACAGGCTCAATCGTATCCCGTGGGAACTTGGCCCGGAGCAATGCTTCCAACTCCAATTCCTGTACCTCGCCCTGAAGCTGCTGCGACCCCTGTTCGGCCTTTCGTTTGAGATCCTCGATCTGTTTTTGCATCGAAGCGATAGTTTGCTCGGCCTCCATCACCTTGAGCTTGAGACTTTCTTCGGCTTCCTTCTTGGCCTGTTCACGGGTCGTCGCCAATCCCTCTTGGACGCGTTTCTCTACCGTCAGCTCAAGTTCGCGCCTGGCATCGTCCAACTCCCGCTGCTTCCGAATGAGATCGGCCTGCGCTCGCTGTGCTTCGGCAAGCTTCGCCTCGCGCTCTTGCATGAGCGCATTCAAGTCGGCAAGCTCCTTGGCTTTCTCCTCAAGATCCACTTGGAATGCGAGCTTCGCTTTCTTCCCTTCCTCCACTGCAATTCGGGTACGCTCCAAGCGAACCTTGTCCGCCACTTGCTCCTCCAGCTGCTCCTTTGCCTTCGCGACGGCTTCCTCTTTTTCTCGAAGCCCATCTTCACGTTTGGCAACCTCCGCGTCTTTCTGAGCCAAGCGCTTCTCATAGTCGCGCCGCGTGGATTCAAGCAACGGCGCGGCAAGGGACTCTGTCAGCTTGATTTCGGTTTTACAGGACGGACAGATGATGGTTGGTTCGCTCATACTGAATTCGCCCTCGGTGTACCCAACGACAGACGAACAGAAGCCGTTGGGTTGATGTTCGTTCGACGTACGTGTCGTGGGAGAGAGTCCGCACGCCGATGGCTATCGTTAACGCCGGTAGATCGGCTTCAAACTGGCGAAAAGGCTTACCGGTTTTTGCTGAAGAAAGCAATCAGGGCTTGGCCAGATAGGCTAAGTCGGACAGGGATTCAGTGTCGGAAAACCGTTGGAATTGCGTCGATCGGAGAAGTGGGGTTCTGGTTCGCAAAGATCAGACGGTCAGCGTGCGTATCGGCTAGGCCCGGCATTCAGCCGCAAGACCGGCATGTGAAGTTTCTGCCGCCGAAAGCCCCGCAACGGGAAACAATGGGTGTCTGGTGGGATATTCTTCCGAGAGCACCAGCTGCTTGCCCAGTTTGGTTTTATGGCTGATGATCAGCGGGCCTCGGAGATTGGCCGTGATCCGGCCCGGATCATCCGACGGAATCGTCAAGATCACGACTAGCGCAAGGTCCTCTCCCTCCTCGCCCCCGACTTCGGCCAAGGCATCGGTGGGAACGTCGACGTGATAGTCGGAGTAGAACGTCGTTGGGTCCAGGATGACAAAGGCCAGCCCCGGTTCCTCAACCGACTGAAGCCACCTGAACGGGGCTTCGGTATCATGATCCAAAATTACATACCGCTGTTGGTCAGGGAAACCAAGGAGCCCCGATGGAAAGCGGAGAACGCGGTCGTCGGGAACTTCGAACGATCCAAAGCGGGCCGATGAACACTTCACAGGTATGTCCTCACGAAGCCATTCGGCGTTTTGCTGGAATCAATCGGCGAAACGCGTCGAGCGGCACAGCTTGCGTCTTCGCCGCCAATCGATTTTCGTCTTGAATCCTCGCATAGACTTCTTCTCGATGAACGGCCACCGCGCGCGGCGCTTCGATGCCCAGACGGACTTGCCCGCTTTTCACACCGAGCACGACCACGCGGATGTCGGGACCGATCGTGACACTTTCTCCGCACCGCCGTGTGAGTACCAGCATACCAGCCTTCCATGGCGCGAGGTACGAGTCCTCACCCTTATCGGCCTACCGGGACGGAAACTTTACGTCAGACTGACCAGACGGCATGTGCCGGACAGGACGTGAACAACGCCACTTGCATCATACCTGTCTGTCCCCTGCTTACAGATAATTCAACAACGAGTTCTGGAATACCTTCGACAAGGTCCGGCTCGCCGCTTCGATCGCATACTGCTGCAGTGTCAGGTCTGAGATGGCTTTGGCCAGATCGATATCCTCCGTTTGCGAGAGCGACTCGAGAAAGAACCCTTTGGTGTCCTCAAGCTGCGCGGCGCTTGTGGTCAGGCGATTGGATGTTGCGCCTACTTCTCCCTGAATCGCTGCCATCTGCGACGCACCTTGGTTCAGATCGCCCAGGGCATCGGTGATGCCCTGTCCATCGTTGCTACGCAATGCGCTGATCAGCTGTTTGACTCCCGCGAATATATCCACCCCACCCGAAGTAAAAGCCCGATCGCCGGCGACGTTGGTCGGCACAGTCTGACCGGTTCCGATTTCGATGGCATGGCTTCCTGCGTCCCCTTGGTACTGTAAACCCGAGACGATGGAGAACAGATCGCCATTAGCCGGCGCCCCTGCCCCGTTGCTGAGTGTCACCCGAATGCCATCGAAGCTGATTTCGCTTCCGGATGCATAGGTCTGGTTGGTAAGGACGGCTCTCGGCGACAGACTGACGGAGAACGCATCTCCGGTTTGAGGCCCGCCTTGCTGGCCGTTTGCCAGCACAACGCGTAAGCCGGCGAATGAAATCGGGTCGCCCGACACATACGTGTTGCCGGATGACAGAGTCGTGCTGGTCGTCTGGTCGATCACTGAATATTGTGTCGAGGACGTAAACTGAATTTGATAGTTGTGCAACGTGAGGCCCGACGCATTTACCATTCCGGCATCCTGCACAGCGGCGCCACCGGTGTTGGATGAGCCGCGCGTTGCGGTCACGGGAACGGTCACGTTCAACACATCGTAGGTCGTCGCTGAAGTGAACCGGATCAGATAATCGTCCAGGGTGGCGGCGTTGTCATCCACGACCCGCCCATGTCCGGCCACAGCCCCGCCGGTGTTGCCGGCGGCCGATGCGACGGTGGCCGTGAGTGCGAACGGCACGCCACCGGTCGTCTCGCTACCGCCCGTGAACCCGAGTGTGCTTGGGGCCGAGCCTCCGGTCACACGCACCGCAGACTGCGAGCCGTTCGAATCGGATGCGATGACGAGATGATCACCGTCAAACGTGACGGTCACGCTCTTCCCGGCATTGACCAGAGCCGCATCGGCATTGATGCGGCTTTGCAGGCGTGCCGCAAGTTGGGCTCCGGACAACGATTCCGTCCTAGATGTCAGATCGATCGTGCCTGACGTGGCCCCATCCACCGTCACGCTAAGGGTATCGTTGGTGCCGTTCGTCAGCGTCACGGGTGTCGCTAAGGGAAGTCCGGTTACCCGTCCATGCGTGCTGGTGCCGGTGAAGATCGGCTGGTCGTTCAGCACGGTATTGGCCGCCTGTTGGAGCTGCGCGAACAATTGTCGTACTTCTTTGGCGCCGTTGGTCCGCTCCACCGCACCGTTCGTATCATTGCGAAACTGTACGGCGAGCTCCTGCACACGGGACAGCGAGTTTATCGCTTGACTGAGCGCGTTGTCTGAAAGACCCAGCCTTGTCTGCCCGAATTCGATATTTCGTTGCCGTTGCTCGACTACGGACAGCGAGGCCTTGTCCAATGCGATGTGATTGAACGCGCTGGGATCATCGGACGGTTGGCGCACTTGTTTGCCCGTCGACACCTGTTCCTGGAGTTCCAGCATCCGCGCGCGTGAGCGAGTCAGATTGTTTGTGAGCACGCCGAAGGTCTGTAGCTCTGTCACCCGCATGGAGACCTCAAGGCTAAGGTTTGATCGCCAACAGTGTTTGGAACATCTCGTCTGTGAGACGCACAAGTTTCGACGCGGCTTCAAATCCGCGCTGGAACTTGATGAGGTTCACCAATTCCTCGTCGAGGGAGACGCCGGATACCTGCGCGCGCAAGGTCGTGATCTGATCATTCAGAGTCTCTTTCGCTTGCAGTTCACGGTCGGCCGTCTGCGCGGCAACACCCAGCTCCGCTGCGACGGCCCGATAGGAGTCGTTTAACGTGCCATTATCCAGACTGGCGAACCGTCGCTGCTGAAGTGCGACCAGCGCGAGGAGATTGGTATTGTTTCCTGGAATACCGGTTCGTGTCGAGGAGGCCGCCACGGACGAAGGATTCGTGAGCGTCACCGCCAGATCGCTCGCCGCGTGCCTGTACGAATCGACCTTGAAAATATCTCCGGATGCCGCCGCACCGGTCAACGTCACACGAACACCGTCGAACGTCAACGTGGTCGGGCTCGTATATGTGCCCGAAGCCGCCGTGCTGGTGCCGGCAATCAACCCGAGAGACGTTCGAGCCGTACCGCCGGTCACGTTGACGGCCGACGAGGCTGTCGTATCGTTCGACGTGATGACCACGCGATTGGTCGTGGCGTCATAGGTGACCGCGACGGTTTTTCCAGCTGCCTGCAGCGTGGCGTCTCCATTGATTTTGCTCTGTACTTCCTGCGCGAGAGCCGCGCCGGAGGTATACGACAGTCCCGGGCTCGCGGCACCGGCCAGGGTGATTGTCCCGGACGTCACACCATCGACCGTCACTGCGAGTGTATCGTTCGTCCCGGTCACGATCGACAGCGGGTTGTCCGCGGAAGGTGCCGTGATCGCCGTGCCAGTATAATTGCCGCGAATCGTGGCCCCAGTGGTCGCATCCACGATGGAATAGGAGGTCGCCGAGGAGAAGCGGATCTCGTAATCATGAAACGTGAGCAGCTCGTTCGCGGTGACTGCACCGCCATTGATCGCCGCGGATCCCTGATTGGCCGTGACAGCCTGCGTGGTCACCGTCGCGGGATTGAAAAAATCCTGTCCGGTCGATCCGTCGAGCCCATACCCTTGCCGATGAATGATGTTCACGGCGTTGGCCAACGTGGCTGCCATCCGATCGAACGAGGTTTCCAGGCCTCGGACCGTGGTGTCGCGGACATCCAGCAGGCTGCGTAGGCGACCGTTCGAAATTAGTGCGTCGATACTCAAGGGACGTGTGCCGCCGGTGGAATAGCCGACCGAGAAAAGCCCGCCGTTGTCCGGGTCCTCCACAGCCGTCAATTCCCGGACCGAGCCGCTTTCCACCAGAACCTGTCCCCGCGCAGCGAAGACCGTCAGTGCGCCGGTGCCGGACTCCACGGTCGTAATATCGATGCGCGTCGCCAGCTCGTTCAGCGCCTGTTCACGCTGATCTCGTAGATCATTGGCATTCTGCCCTGCCACCTCGGCCCTGACGATCTGACCGTTCAGATCAGCGATTTGCTTCGACAGACTGTTGACTTCGCCGACCGTCTGCTTGACCTGGAAGTTCAGGGATTGTTGCGCCGTGACCAGATCGGTGGACACCTGATTGACGCTCGACGCTAACTGGTTGGCATTCGCCAACAGGACAGAGCGGGCCGCCAACTCACTCGGATTGGTAGAGACATCTTGCAGACCATTAAAAAAGTCGTTCATTCGCGCGGCGATGCCTTGATCGTTGCTGTCTCCAAATGAGTTCTGAAGCCGGAATAACTCATCTTTCGACACCGTCAGGCGCCCAAGATCCTGCTGGGCGACAGTGAGTTGCCGATTGATGAATTGATCCGTATACCGCTTAATAGACGTGGCCGTTACGCCGGTCCCGGCCATGCCGGGCTGTCCGTCCAGCGGCGGCCGCTCGGTGAGCACCGCTTCCTGTCGGGAATATCCCGGAGTATTCACGTTGGCGACATTATGTCCGGTGACGGCGAGGGCTTGTTGCGAGGTCGTCAACGCGCTTCGCGCGATGTCGAAGAGCGACGATAGACCGATCATAATTAGCCTTGCTGATGAATGAGTACGTTGACCTGAGCTGCGACGAACGATTGCCCGTCGGCGGTATACAGATCCCGTCCCGGCACGACGGGTGTGCCGGCCGAGAGCGCTTGATCGACCACCCCGCGAATGCCCTCAATGAGCACGACATTCTGCTTGATTTCGTCGCGGACGGTTTTGGCTACTGTCATGTAGCTTCGATAGCCTGCCCGCAAGTCGTCCGAGGCGGCGCTTCGCATATGGTCGATCAGGTCCTGGATCGATGCGCCCTCCATTGCCAAGCCATGATGCAGTGCCAGTTCTCGAACAAGTTGCTGTCGTAGGTCGGCAAGGGATTGCAGCGATTCCAGAATCGCCAACCGGCGGCAATTGATACCATGGAATTCGGTGATGGCCATCGTCCGGATGGCGGCTCGTTCTGCGTGAATCGTTTCAAGCAGCTGAAGGCAGGTCGCTTTTTCCTGGTCCAACAAGCGGCAGAGCTGGGTGATCGCCGGCGAGAACGTAGACACGGGCATACAGACTCCTTGTGATCATAGGCGTACGCTGCGTTCCGTCATCTGTCTCTTTGGACCGAGAGCAGAGTGTGTTCACCTCTGGAACAGCGGAGGCTAGAGCACGGCGTCGGTCAAGACCTGCTTAATGAGCGCATCTCCAACCGCACGTCCGGTGACATCATACGTGCCGCTGTCAAGGGCGCGTTTAATGCGCTCCACATGTTCCGTCCGCTCAGGGTCGGGTTGATGGGCCAGTTCTCGAATCCGTTGAAGTTCCTTTGCCTGTGCGGAAATCTGAACTTCATCCTTACCCGCCTGGGTAGGGACAGCCGTTTGTCGAACAGCGGACTTGTCCGCCTCATGCACCCCAAGCAACAGCTTTGCAAGATGATCGACTTTCCCATGATCTGAGATCTGCATATCGCCGCTCCTTCCCTCGCTCCCTTCTTCCAGCTACCCTCCCCGGAGAATTGTGGACTTTACCCCGGTCGAGCTTCTTATCGGTTTCTACCCAACAGAACTTGAATGCCCCGTTGGAGATGATGAAAAATACTTATCCGCATATTCCTGAACCATCTTGGCGATGCCGATTCCTCCGGCTTCCGCCGCTCGCACCCCGATCTCTTCATCATAAAATGAGTGGAAGTAGGCCCCTTGATTGCCAGAGATGGCCCCTTCAGGAACCGTTTCTCTCATAACTTTCAGTAAGTACGAGATAAAATAGGCCTCAAACTGCTGTCCGGCTTTGACCATCTGTTGGCGTGCTTCAGCGGTGTTTTGCACCTTCTGCAAATTCACCTGAGGGCCGGGCTGACCGGACCGGAGGGTTAGGCTCGGATCGACATATAATGGAGAAGATACTACAGAGTGAGTGCTATATGATCCATTATACATCATATATATCAATTACTTATCTATATTATTTCAAGATTAGCCTGAAGTGCACCAGCCGATCGAAGCGCCGATAGAATTGCCACAAGATCGCGAGGTGTCACCCCCACAGAGTTCAGAGCCCGAACCACCTCCCCCAATGTGATAGTCTCGTCGACAACCATCAACCGTGACTCCTGCTCTTTTATTTCGGTCTGAACGTCCGGCGTCACAGTGGTTTGTCCCCCGGTCGAACCGATAAGCGGTGCCGGCGGCTGGGAGACATTCAATGTGTTCTTCACGGAGATGGTGAGGTTCCCATGAGAGATCGCGCACGTTGAAATCCGTACATGCTCACCCAGCACGACCGTCCCGGTCCGTTCGTTGACGACCACTTTCGCGACGGCATCGACCGCCACATCCAGGCCCTCAATTGACGCAATGTATTCAACAACGCGACCGCGGAACTCGGTGGGAATCGTCGCCTTGACATATCCCGCATTGATGGCTGACGCGCCTCCTTTTCCAAACGCACTCTCGATAGCCTCGGCGGTCCTGATAGCGGTGGTGAAGTCAGGCTGCCGCAGCAGGACGGAGACTGTGTCCCACGAATCGATGTTGACGGGCAGCTCCATTTCAATAATGGCTCCCCCGGGAACCACGCCGGCCGCTTGATGATTTTTGGTCACCGTGGCGCCCCCTGGGCCGCCTATCCCTCCGAGAAACCCGCCGATTGAAACCGGTCCCTGCGCAACCGCAAATACTTGCTGGTTGGCAGCTTTTAACGGCGTCAGCAACAGCGTGCCGCCTTGCAGACTTTTGGCATTCGCCATCGACGACACAACGGCGTCCAGCGTCATACCCGGCTTGGAGAACGGAGGAAGTTTGGCAGTTACCATGACCGACGCGATGTTTCTGGTGAGCAACTGAATAGGATCGATGACCAGATGGACGCCCATCTTGTTCAACATGGACATCATCGCTTGAATCGTAAACTGTCCGCCGATGACCCGATCACCGGTGCTATCCAGACCGACCACCAGCCCATAGCCGATCAACTGGTTTTCGCGCACACCTTCAATCGAACCGATATCCTTAATCCTCACCGCATCGGCGTTCGAAGGAGAAAACAGGGAGCCTATCAATGCCAAGGAACACAGCAGCGAAGGAATTCGTGGAAACATGCGTTGAGTATCCATCATGTCTATGACCGCCTTGAAGCCAGGGAAAGCGCTTTACGGCCAAGTATGATGCGCGCCAGCCATCCCTGCTCTGAAGCGGCCCCTCTCATGGAGTCACGATCGGCTTCATCCGACATCTGAAATCGTGTTGATCTCACACTGGAGGGAGGATCAAAATCGGCTCGTCGAACCACACCGCTCTGTACCATCATTTCCAGAGTCTGGACAGTCAGCGCCAGCCTCTTGCGAGCCGTTCTCACGATCGGCCTTCGTCTCACGGGAGTCTGCATAGAATACCCCCTCCTCAGAATGGATAGACCCAATCAAGAATCCGAACAAACCATCCGGGTCGCTGCACATCGTCCAGGACACCGAGACCCGAATATTCGATTCTGGCATCCGCGATGGCAGACGACAGCACGGTATTTTTCGTATCCACGTCCACACGACGTACAACGCCCCCGATGTTCATCAGCTGCTTCTCACTGTTGACGCTGACCTCGCGCCGGCCTTCGATACGAAGATCTCCGTTCGGAAGCACTTCGGTGACGATCACGGAGATGGTGCCCGTGAGAGTCCCTTCCCGATTGGTCGCGCCTTTTCCACCGAATTTGCTGCTGGCGCTTGCATCAATCCCCATTCCACGTCGGGTTTCATCGCTGAATCGTATTCCCGGTATTCCGATATACCCCATCGCACTCCCGATGAGACTGTTCTTTACCGTTGAATCACGTTGAGCAGCCGTGTCGGCCGACTTCGATCCCTTATGACTTTCCACGATTTTTACAGTGAGGATATCGCCGATACGCATGGCGCGAAGATCCTCATAGAGATAGGCCCGCCCGTTTTCTTCCTGCCACAGCGAACCCACTGTCTTCGGTGGGGGCAATGGGGTCAGAGCGATCTTGCTTGAGACAGTGGGCGGACTTGAACATCCCTCTAGAAGAAGCGCGGCGGCTATACAGGCGCAGCCGATGGCCGTTCGCAGATGGATCCTGATCGCGCAGAGGTCGAACCGGTTCGCCTCGCAAGCCTTCTCTCGTGGCCGGACCTCAACTCGGTTACTGCTGATGGCATCGATCGACATCTCGCTAGAACTCCACTTGAACGATGCTGGGAGCCACGACGGTGGCTCTCAGTTCTCGGCCGGAATCCAGATTGGCAACCGTGATGCTCTGCCCCACCTGTCCGCTTGACTTTGTGATCCCGTAGGCCCGGATCGACAAACCTCCACGTTGCGCCTGAATGAGCACTCGGTCACCCTTCTTCACAACTAAGGGCAGCCTGACGAATGCGGAACGCAGTGGCGCATCGGGAGGAAGCGGTCTGGTCGCACTCCTCCCGATGACCTCACTTTGGTCTGTGACGAACGGATGATTCACCTGGTACACGCGGGTTCGTGCGGTCTTGAGATCACCGGCTTGGATTAGTTCGTCGGTTTTTACCAATCGGCTGGGAACGACCGCATCGATCGACGCCGCCACATCCGCAAGGACCTGGACGATTTTCCCAGGTTTGCCGTTTATCACGGCTTCCACCTGAAATACACGCCGCCCTGGGCTCTCCTCACTTGAACCTGGAATGACGCGCAGTTCCACCGCGCCACCGGAGACTTGCATGGGATCTGAAGGCTCCAACACCGATACCGTGACCGTTTTGATCTTGTGTACCCACTCGTCTTCCAAGTATTTCTGAATGGCCCTACTCATGAGATCGGGAGTCACCTCGCTGACGGCAACACGGCCCACCGCATGGTCAATCGGCTGATGAACCGAGCCTTTATTATGAGAGACGATCGAACGGGTCTCACCACTGGACGCCCCCGTGCCCGCCGAAGCGGCCCCCACGAGTCCGGTCGACATCAGCAGAAACAGGCTCAAGAGTCTACACATGGACTGCTCCTTACCGTCGGAGATTGTTGGCGATGGCCATCATTTCATCGGACGCCTGAATCGTCTTGGAATTGATCTCATAACTTCGCTGGGCGATGATCATATTGACCATTTCTTCAGCGAGGTTGACGTTCGAGCTCTCCAAGAATCCCTGCTGGATCGTGCCGAATCCGGTGGTGAAACCACCGGTCCCCTGTGTCGGAGGCCCCGAAGCAAAGCTGTCGATAAAGAGATTGTTCCCCATGGCGACCAAGCCCGAGGGATTGTCGAACCTGGTGAGCTGAATTTGTCCCACTTGCGAGGCCTGCGTGACGCCGGGAAGCAGAACTGAGACAGTTCCGTCCTGCCCGATATCCACCTTGAGCGCACCGGAAGGAATCGTAATGACGGGATTCAAAAGATCGCCGTCGCCGGTCACGACGTTGCCCACGTTGTCGCGCTTGAAGGACCCGTTTCTCGTGTACATGATCGTCCCGTCCGGGCGGGACACTTGAAAAAACCCCGGTCCATCGATCGCCAGATCCAGCTCGTTGTTTGTTTGACGCATATTCCCCTGCAGCCATTCTTTCGCCACCGTCGTTGGACGCACGCCGGCGCCGACTTGGATGCCGACAGGAAACACTCCGACGTTGGAGGCATTCGTGCCGGGAAGCCGTTGGATCTGATACAGCAGGTCCGCGAACTCAGCGCGACTGCGCTTAAAAGAGTTCGTGTTGACGTTCGCAAGGTTATGCGCGACGGTATCGACATTGATTTGTTGAGCCGTCATTCCGGTCGCCGCTGTCCACATGGCTCGAATCATGGAAATCCTCCTACGTAGCTCGTCGATCGTACAACATGAACCGCAGCGACTGCGTATGCGACGCGTCCCGGGGTATTAGAGCACTCGGCCCACATCTTGAATCGCGACCTCGGCCATTCGATCAAGCGCCTGAATCAGTTTTTGTGTGGATTCATACGTGCGCATGCCCTGAATCATCTTCACCATCTCGCCGATGGAATTGACGTTGGACTCTTCGATGTGTCCGACCTGAATTTGCGGATGTTTGCTGAGACTCCCCTTCTCTGAAAAGAAGAGCCCTTCGGATGACTTCTGCGGCATGTCATCGTCTGCAAATTCCATAATCTTGATCGTCGCCACAGGTTTGTCATCGACTTTGATATCTCCTTGTGTCGTCACCTCAAGTTTCCCAGGGGGAATCTTGATCTCGCCCTTCGCCCCCATAATGGGATAGCCCAGTCCGTTCACCAGCCGACGTTCGCGATCGAGCGACAGCATGCCGTTTCGGGTGTATCGGGCCCCTTGAGGTGTTTCCACCTCAAAAAACCCGCGGCCTTGAATGGCGATGTCCAGCGGATTGCCGGTGAGTCGGATCCGCCCCGCCTCGAATGTGGTCTTGATTTGGTGCGGCGCCACAAATACCCGCTCGCTTGGGCCAAAGGGTCTGGCCATGATCTGTTGGGCCAACCCCATGGTCTGACCGCTCTGCGGTATCACCGCATGGTACCGGGGAAATATCGCTTTGAAGGCCTGCTCATCCTGCTTGAAACCAGCCGTATTCACATTGGCCATGTTATTGGCAAATACCTGCATCCGCCGCTCATGGGCCAACGCTCCGGACAGAATAGGATAGATCCCACGATTCATGCTGCCGACTCCTTTTGATGTCCCAGAGAGTGACAGCAACCCTTATGCCAGATTCGCCTGCTCAACGAGTGCATCCCACACGATTCGAAATCGGCCAAATGCAGGGATAAGCTGACGGCCGGAACGTGAGAACAGCATGGGGATCAATCATGGGACGATTATGGTAGAGCGGATTCTACCCAGCGAGGTGAAAATTCTTCCTAGTCCTGCGGGATAGTGGTGGAGGAAACAGCGCCCTGATGCCGACGCAAGCCGGTACCAGGGGGTCTGCATCGGGAAGCATCCGCCACGGTTGTGGATGAGAGTCAATCGTGTTCACACGGAACTGAAGGGCAGGAGGTGTAGGGAATCACATCACAATACTTACCGACGGCCGCTCATTGCGACCCACCGGTCGGCACGATCAGCTGGTCGCTTGCAGATACGCTTTGAGTCGGATGATCGCCTTCGTATGAATTTGACACACTCGTGACTCGGTCACTTTCAAGAGCTCCCCGATCTCTTTCATCGTGAGCTCTTCATAGTAGTACAACGTGAGGACGAGACGTTCTTTTTCCGGCAACGCTTGGATGGCCCCGGCGATCGCTTCCCGTTCGCGCTCGTTGACCAACGACGATAAGGGATCAGGCGTATGTGTGTCGGCCAACATCTTCACGACTTTATGCCCGTCCGGTTCTTGAAGACTCAAATCGTCGACACTGACCATCACCGCGCCTCTGGCCCGCGCAATGAACTCATTGAGCTCTTCCAAGGACATCTTCAGCTCCGCCGCCACCTCTTCATCGTGCGGGGGGCGACCGAATCGGCTCATGAGCGTCACATGCGCCTTTTGGAGCAGGCCGATGCGTTCGTGCACCGATCTCGGGACCCAATCCATCGACCGGATCTCATCGAGCATGGCCCCACGAATACGGAACTCCGCATAGGTCTTGAACTTCGCCTCCCGTGTGGGATCATACTTGTCCATGGCATCCATGAGTCCGATCGTGCCGACCGAGATCAGATCCTCCGCATCCAAATAGGCCGGAAGGCGGAAGGCCAGCCGATGCGCCATCGCACGAATCACGTGGGCAAATTCTCTGATGAGCTGTTCACGTCCAGTTCCCTGCGAGAAGGATTTCCGCTCGTGTGATAAGGCTGTCTTGCTCATGATTGTTCTACGTGTGACCTTTCCTCAGTTGCCGGCATGCAGGGCTGATCGTTGCCAGATGAGCCGCACGGAGCTTTTCGGAAGACCAGGTTTTGGCCATTGAACGATCTCTTGAGCCAACTTTCTAAACGCTTGGGAAGCCGGCGCATCAGGGAACGCTTCGAAGACCGCTTTCTGCTGCATGACCGCCATATGCACATAGTCGTCGAAGGGAATCGCTCCGACGAATTCGACGGCCACATGAAGAAACCGGTCCACCGCAACGTCGAGTTTGCCGAACACCTCGGAGGCCTCGCGAGGACTCTTGGCCTGATTGACCAGAACTTTGAAACGCCGTTCCCGATATTGACGTGCCAACACTTTGATCAACGCGTAGGCATCCGTGAGCGACGTCGGTTCCGTCGAGACGACGACCATCGTCTCGTCCGCCGAGGAGGCGAAAAACGTCACGTTCGGGGAGATGCCGGCGCCGGTGTCGATCAAGAGCACGTCCATCTCAGCCGCCAGCTGTGCCAGCTGCTCTTGGATCACCACTTGTTGGGATTCCGTCAATGCCGTAAGCCGCGGAACTCCGGAACTAGCCGGCAGCACATGGATCCCCGCCGGACCTTTGAGCACGATCTCATCAAGCGTATGCGTGCCAGCCAGGACGTGTTCGATCGTGTACTGCGGAACGAGTCCGAGGAGGACATCGAGATTGCCTAAGCTCAGGTCGGCATCCAGAATCAGCACCCGCTTTCCCGCTTTCGTGAGTGCGATGGCCAGATTCGCCACCACATTGGTCTTCCCGACTCCACCTTTGCCGCTGGACACGGCAATGACCTGAGTGGACGACTCACCCTCCGGACGGGCTTCATCCGGCATAAGGATGGACTGTTTCGTTCTGGGCTGCATATCGCGACCTCCAACCAAGTTATCCATGATGACTTCCAGTTCCTGTCAACTCAGGAGCTGCCTCCGATGATCGCCCCGATTGACCGACGAACCCACGCGAACCTTCTGCGGTGATGAGCGCCGCCAGACGCTCTGATGAGGCGATTTCGAGATCCCCGGGAACTCGCCGTCCGACACTCCAATAGGAGAGCGGTACCCCGGATCGATGCGCGACTTCGAACATGGTTCCCAACGACTCCGTCTCGTCGAGTTTCGTAAACAACACACTCAGCTTCGGCAGATCGTGAAGACGCCCGGTGAGCCGGCAGGCTTCACGTTCCCCGATGGAGGCTGGAAGAACGAGGTGGGTCGTCACCGTCTCCTTTGACAATAGATGACGCAGTTCCTTGGCCAACGCGAGATCATCTGATCCGACCCCCGGCATATCGACCAGCACGAGATCGACCTGCGCATGACGGCGGAGCCCTTCGGACAGCTGTCTGGCCGAGAGCGCACACGCGAACGGCGCTCCAATATGCTTGGCATACCGACGCAACTGCTCCACCGCAGCCTCTCGATGATTGTCGAAGGTAATGAGGGCGACGGATTTTCGTTGCTCAAGGCGGTAGTGCGCCGCCAGCTTGGCCACCGCAGAGGTCTTCCCGGTACCACTGGGTCCGATGAACAGACCGATGGCGGAATGCCCATCCCCGTTGATCAACGGCCCGCTGGTTCGGATTCGCCGCGTGATCTCTCGTTGGACCGCACGCGTGATCGGCTCATTGCCGCCCACATCCTCGGTTTTCATGGCTTCATAGGCATCGGTCACGAGCAATTCGGCGGTGGACGGATGCATCCCCTGCTCAACTAAGGAGCAGCGTACCCTGGCAAACATGGGCGACAGCGCGCGCCCCGGCGGTTGACTCTCTTCTTGCGACAAGTCCTGCACCAACCGGCTCAACTCGGCGACCACAGTGTGCAGATGACGCAGCTGGTTCGGCTTCTCATGGTCCATGGACGGTTTCGACGATGGAGGCCGCGTCCCGGTAACCGGCGCGCTAGCCTCACAGTTCGATTGCAGCAGGGTTGCCAGCGTCTGTTGAAAGCTGTGTGCCGCCAGAGGCGAAGCGGGCGCGGTATCGGACCGAGGCACCGGTGGAACGGTTTTTTGGGCCTGTTCCCTGACTTGAGCGGATGGCTGCATGTCCTGATCGGAAGCGGCCATGACTTCCAGCACCGGGCGATTGAACACGCGCAGCAGTCGCCCCCCCTCGCGTACTTCCTTCGATGACAGAATGATGGCGTCCGGCCCAAGTTCTTCCTTAATGGCCCGCATAGCGTCCTGCATGGTAAGCGCGTGAAACGTCTTGACCTTCATGGACTACCCTAAGATGGTTGCGCCAACTCTAAGTCGATCCGAACCGTATCGAGTGATTGCAGGCGAACGAAGGCATCGACTTCGTTCAGTCCCATGACAGGGACCGAATGAAGCAGGCGATCGCTGAGCCGTCGGAGATGACGGCGAACGGCCTGGGAACAGAGGACGATCGGTTGCTGTCCTCGCGCTGCGACCCGCTCGGCCGCCTGCTTCAGGTTGCTCAAGAGCTTATGCAAAAGCGCAGGATCGAGGTTCAAGCTGGCGCCGGGCGGCAACGTCGCCACTTGATCCGCCAACGAGCGATCGAGCCGCGGGTCCAAGGTAATCACCAGCAGGCTGCCGTCGGGCGCCAGATACTGCTTGGTGATGGTCCGGGCTAACGCCTGCCGCGCATACTCCGTGAGCACGTCGGCGTCCTTGGTGCTCGTCGCCTGATCGGAAATCGCTTCAAGGATCGACCGCAAATCTCGGATCGGAATGCCTTCCTTGAGCAAATTGCCCAGTACCCGCACGACCGTTCCAAGCGGCAACAATGTCGGAATAAGCTCTTCGACCAGCTTGGGATGCGATTTTCCGACTTCGTCCAACAACGCTTGAACCTCCTGCCGGCCCAACAGTTCATGGCCGTGACGCTTAATCAACTCGGATAGATGCGTGGCAATGGCAGAACTCGCATCAACCACGGTATATCCGGCAATCTGCGCTTGTTCGCGTGTATCTTCGGTGACCCACAGCGCCGGCAATCCGAAGGCAGGCTCTTTGGTCGCAATTCCTTTCACCAATCCTCGCTGGCCGGTTCCAGGATCGATCGCCAGCAGATGACCGGGCAATACTTCCGCTTTGGCTACCTCCACTCCTTTCAGGATGATGGCGTACTCGTTCGGACGTAACTGAAGATTGTCACGAATATGGATCGGAGGGACGACAAACCCCATCGATTCCGCAAACTGACGCCGCAACGCTTTGATCCGATCCAAAAGCGCCGTGCCTTGCGTTCCTTCGACGAGTCCGATGAGGCCATACCCCACCTGCACTTCCATCAGGTCCAGCGGAATCACCCGGGTCACGCCTTCATCCGCTTTCGGTGCGGCCGGACTTGGCGCGGGAGCCTCTTGAACCAGTTCTTGCTGGTGGAGGTGATAGGCCATCCATGCAACCGCGCTGCCCAATACTAAGAACGCGATGTGGGGAAGACCCGGTACCAATCCAAGCGCGAGAAGAATGCCTGCTGCAATGCCCACGGCTTTGGAGGACGTCAGCAACTGCCGAGTCATCTCCCCGCCCAAGTCCGTGTCCGAGGCAGCGCGGGTCACGACGATACCGGCCGCGGTCGAGACGATCAGGGCGGGAATCTGTGCCACCAATCCCTCGCCGACCGTGAGAATGGTATAGGTTTGGGCCGCCAGGGCCGGACTCATGCCCTGTTGTAAAATGCCGATCGCCAATCCGCCCAGAATGTTGACCAACACAATAATGACGGCCGCGATGGCATCTCCTCGTACAAACTTGCTGGCGCCGTCCATGGCGCCGTAAAAATCCGCCTCTTCTGTGATCTCCCGCCTTCGGCGGCGCGCATCCACATCATTGATCAAACCGGCGTTGAGGTCCGCATCGATGCTCATCTGCTTCCCTGGCATGGCATCCAACGTGAAGCGGGCGGCCACCTCGGCCACACGCCCTGCGCCCTTCGTCACCACGACGAAATTGATGATGACGAGAATGGAGAACACCACCAGACCAACCGTGTAGTTGCCCCCGACGATAAAGTTCCCAAATGCCCGAATAACCTCGCCAGCCGCTCCGGCTCCCTCGTTGCCGTGCAGCAGAATGAGCCGCGTGGAGGCGATGTTCAGGGACAACCTGAAGAGCGTGATCATCAAGAGAACCGAGGGAAAGACGGAGAACTCGATGGGTCGCCGGACTTGCAGTCCGACCAGCAGAATAATGACGGACAAGGTAATGTCGAAGCTCAATAACAAATCGAGCAGAAACCGAGGCAATGGCAACAACATCACCATGATGATGGCCACAACCCCGACGGACATGACGACGTCCGGATGCTTGATCAATTGCTTTTGGCCCACCGGCTCTATTGCTGTCGCCATCGTTGCCTGAGCCTATCCATTCCTCGGAGTCATGCCTCTCGCGCGATACACGAAGGCCAGAATCTCCGCCACGACGCGATACAGATCGCTGGGAATCTCTCTACCGATATCGACGAGTTTGAAAATCGTTCTCGCCACGAACTTGTTTTCGACGACCGGCACTCCGTGATGACGCGCCAACTCTCGGATCCGTTCCGCAACCAGACCGGCGCCTTTGGCGACCACCACCGGAGCCCCCATCGTGGCCGTGTCGTATTTCAGCGCGACGGCCAAATGGGTGGGGTTGGTGATCACCACGTCCGCCGTCTTGACGGCCGCCATCATGCGCTTCTTCGTGAGTTCTCGCTGGACGGTCCGGACCCGACTCTTGATGAGCGGATCGCCTTCCGCAGCCTTGTGCTCTTCCTTGATCTCGTCCTTCGACATGCGGAGGCTTCGTTCCCATTCATAACGCTGGTAAAAATAGTCGAGCACGGCCAAGACGGCGATCGCTCCGGAAACGGCCAATCCGATTTTCAAGGAGAGTTGCCCGGTCACTTGCAAGACGGAGCCCATATCGAATTCGATCAGCTCCGGAATCCGCAGAATATCGCGGCGGGCGACCCAGAGACCGACACCTGTGACAATGGCAATCTTGAGAAGCCCCTTGATCAACTCCATCACGGACCGAAACGAGACCAGCCGAGACAGTCCTTTTATCGGGCTGATCCGCGAGACGTCCGGTTGAAGCGCGTTCGCGCGCCACAACAACCCCGTCTGCAAGAGTGCGGTGCCGCTTCCCATCACGAGAATCCCCACCACGATCGGAAGACAGAGGCCAAAGACCGTGATCCCGGCGTGAATGACGATCGAGTACACCTGTTCGATCGACATCCCTTCGTAGAACTCCTGAGAAAACGAGAGAGTGAGACCTTGGCGAGTCATCTCAGTCATGTTCACCAAGCCGACCGGCAACATGGATGCCAACAGGCCGACGCCTCCCAAGAGGATGGCTGCCGTAGACATGTCGCGACTGATGGCGACCTGCCCGTTCCGGCGCGCCTCCTCTTTGCGTTTCGGGGTCGCCGGTTCTGTCTTGTTACTTCGATCTTCAGCCATGACCCAACACTTTCATCAGCCCGTGGATTGTCAGTTGTAGCCGCTCGATCTCACGGACCAGGAGCTCCACCGTAAACGGCAAGGACAAACCCAGCACGGCCAAGCCCGCGGCGATGGTGAGGGGAAAGCTCAGCACAAATACGTTGATCTGAACGACCGCCCGCCCAAGGATCGCCAGAAGAATATTGGTCAGCAGAATGACGACGAGCACCGGCGCCGCCAATTTCAATCCGACGACGAACATGTATTGAGAGAGGCGCAACACATCGTCCCCCGTCTCTGCCGGGAGTGATGCTCCAAACGCAGGAATGGCGTCATAACTGGAAAGAATCGTCGCGACCAGCAGCATGTGCCCGTTCAGCGAGAGAAAGACGAGTGACGCCAACAGGGTGAAATATTGTCCGATGATGGAGGTCTGATTGGCGGTGGTGGGATCGAACAGCTGCACCACGCCAAATCCCATCTGGACACCGATCAACTCTCCGGCCATTTCGAGGGCGCTGAAGAACAGTCGGACGGCCAATCCAATCGTCAAGCCGATCACCATTTCACTCACGAGTCCCGCCGCCAGAGTCAGCGGATCATAGGGCAGGATTGGAAGCCGCACCAATGGAGCCAACAGCACCCCCAACGCCAGGACGAGCATCACTTTGACTTGCATTGGAACAGCCCGGCCGCTCAACACGGGTAAGGCCGCCACAAGCCCTCCGATGCGGGAAATCAGGACCAAGAATGCTTGGAATTCCGGAAGAAGAATCTGGAAGGTCTGCGTCAGCGCCATCGTTACGTACTAGTGCACGTAGTTGGGAATATTCATCAGAAGATTGGACGTGAATGTCGTCATGACGTTCAACATCCAGGGCAAAAACAGCAACAACGCCCCAAAGAGAGCCAGCACTTTCGGAACGAATGTGAGCGTGGTTTCATTCAGCTGGGTCATCGCCTGGAAGACGCTGATCGTCAAGCCGACAAACAGACTGAGCCCCAGAATCGGCGATGACACCAACAGCGTCGTTTCCAGCGCTTGCCGACCCAGTTCAGTCACCATCTCCGGCGTCATGATCCTGTGCCTCTCGCTCGGCTTTCTGAGTTTTCCACAACGTCGTCGGTCGAATCTTGCACGCGGCATCTCACACGATTCGATCGGTGGAGGATACGTTCACTGAAAACTGCGCACCATCGAACCCACGACCAGATACCAACCATCGGCCAGTACGAATAGAATCAACTTGAATGGGAGAGAAATCACGACAGGAGGAAGAAGCATCATACCCATCGACATCAGGATGCTGGCGACCACCATGTCGACGATCAGGAAGGGAATATAGATCAAAAACCCGATTTGAAATGCGATCCGCAGCTCGCTCAGAATGAAGGCCGGGATGATGGCGTGGGTGGGAACGTCATCAACCCGTTCTGGCTTGGGGATGTGGCTCAGCGTGATGAACAGTTCGAGGTCCTTGTCCCTTATCTGATGCAGCATGAATGTTCGCACCGGCTCGATACCCTTCTTCCACGCATCCTCATAGGAAATCTGCTCGGCGATCAGCGGTTGCATGGCGTTGCTATAGACGGCCTGACCCACGGGGGCCATGATGAACATCGTCAAGAACAACGCCAAAGACAGCAACACTTGGTTCGGCGGAACCGTCGGCGTGCCAAGTGCTTGCCGAAGAAACGACAACACGATGACAATTCTCGTAAAGGACGTGACCATGATGAATAAAGCCGGCGCCAGGGACAGGACCGTCAACAGGATCAAAATTTGGACGACCACCGCGGTTTGTTTCGGGCCGTCAGCTCCCAGGTCGATACTGACCGAGGGACCGCTTGCCGCCACTCCTGAAGGCGGCACCAAGAAGATCGCCATCGCCCCGATCGCGATGGTCCACATCATGATTCGGCGAACGTCGTAACGGTTACCCATGGATTCCTTTGTCATGATCAAAAGAGCTCATCGGCAGACGTCGAAGCCAAGAGGTCAAGACGGATTGCGGTGCCGGGCTTTCGGCGGAAGGACTCTGAACGGTCGGAGCGAGCAATTCACGCAATTGAGCGGAATCGCTGACACGTCCCAATGGGACAAGGTCGGTTGCCGTTGTGCCGATGATCAGATATTCGCCCGCAACCGACACGAGGCTGATGGTCTTGCGCGGAGCGATATAGCCGCTGGCCAGTATTTGGACAAGCGGGCGCCCGCCGGTGATTGCCAGTCGCTGCCCCATCAACCGCCGGACCGCCAACGCCGCAATCCCCATGAGGACCAGCACGATCGCCAGCGCCGAAGCGGTACGAAACAAGCTTTCCCACAGATCAATCACGATCGTCCCCTCCGACCGTTCAACGAAGCTGCTGCACGCGTTCCGCCGCGCTGACCACATCCGTCAATCGAATGCCGAACTTTTCGTTCACGACTACCACCTCGCCGCGAGCGACCAGTTTGTTATTCACCATCACTTCCATCGGTTCGCCAGCCAACTTGTCCAGTTCGATCACCGAACCTTGGGCCAACTGCAACAGATCGCGAATCGCCATCTTGGTCGACCCGACGTAGACGGAGACGCTCATCGGAATATCCAGGATGAAATCGATGTTCTTCGGAGTTCCTCCGGCTTCCGTGCTTTGGACGGGCGGAAACGAAGCGGGTTGCGGTGACGGACTACCGGTCGCCTGAGGGTCGGTACGTGTCACAGACTCTGATTCAGCCATAGTCACTCTCTTGGTGCGGTCATGATCAATTCAATATTTTGGTCACGCGGCAGGCATGATTGCCCTTGAAGATTCCGGGACTGCCCTGAAATTTTGGATGGCCCTCGATATAGCAATCGAGGAGGTCACCCGGGCGCTGGTCAAGCAAGATGACGTCTCCAGGGGTGAAGTTCATGACATCCTTCACCGTCACAGTCGCCGTTCCCAGCCGTACCGAGATCGGGAGGGCACAGTCCTGGAGCCGATCACGGAATCGATGATTCCACTCCCCGTTCTGGTCGACATGATCGGAGACGAGGCCGGAATAGAGTTTTTCTTTGATCGGCTCAAGCATGCTATAGGGATACACGATATACAGCTCGCGGGCGGTTTCCCCGAGAATGACCTGCAGAGTCACGACCACCACGATTTCCGAGGTTGTGACCACCATCGCGAACTGAGGATTGCTTTCGGAACGCAGGTATTCCACTTTGACGGGCACGACCGCATGCCACGCCTTTTCGAGGTCGACAAGGGCTTGCAGCAACAATCTCTTGATGATCCGCAGTTGGACGGACGTGAAATCTCGTCCTTCAGGCTTCACATGAGTTTGTCCTTTTCCGCCGAAGAAATAATCCACGACGAGGTACACTAGAAATGCATCCATCACAAAGAGCGCGTTTCCCCGCAACGGATGCATATGAAAAACGTTCAGTGACGACGGCATCGGAACTTTCTTCAGAAACTCGCCGAACTTGACCACTTGCGTTCCGACGACCGCGAAATCCACGGCTTCCCGGAACATACTTGTCCAGACGACCGATTGGCGGCGGATGAACCGGTCGTTGACCATCTCCATGGTCGGCATCCGCCCACGGATGATCCGTTCCTGATTGAACAGATCGTATCGCGTCACACCTTTCGCGTCTTGTGCATTCTCCTTAGGAGATGTTTCCACCTCTCCTGACACCACTCCCTTGAGGAGCGCATCGATTTCGTCCTGCGACAGGATCTTTTCCATAAGCGCCAGTCTATTGAACGACGAATTCAGTGAAATAGGCGGAGCGGACGCCGGGCTTTCTCAGGACGGCGCTGATGCGTTGGGTGATTTCATCACGCAGTTGTAATTTCCCTTGAGTCGTTCTCACCGCATTGACATCCTTGCTGCTCAGCAGGACGAGCACCGCATCTCGTATCTGGGGAACACGCGCCGACAGTTCGCTGGAGATGGCTTCGTTTTCCACCTCAAGCTTGATGGTGAGCTTCAAGTAACGAACGTCCGGGGTATCCGCGAGGTTGACGATAAAGGGTTCGAGGTCGAACATGGCTCCCGGCCCAGCGGTCTGGCCTTGTTTTCCACTGACTTCGCTCGCAGGTTCGGTCTTGACCTCCGCGTCAGCCTTATGCTCTTCCGCACTTTCCGACCCTTTATTTGATCCTCCCAGAAATTTGATGACTACAAATGCACCACCCACACCGAATAGCAAGGCAACGACCGATACAATAATCAGTAGTTTGATGGGGAACGCCGAAGCGGAAGCCGCTACCGGAGCTCCTTTTTCGTCTGCCGCTGCTGCATCTGCCATGGCTCCTCCTCGAGTGACTCGTTGGCCAGGTGCGGAGACTGCAATGCATATGCCACTAGCTGTTGCTCTCAACGGCCAGCAGCCATCACAAATCAACGCATTTTTCGCAGACTTCGATAGGGTGTCCGTTACGGAGTGGATGGAGGATGGGCCTGCTGTCAAGCAACCGCTTGACAGCGTCAATAAGCTGACGGGAACGGCGCGGATACCGGGCGCGCGGGCTAGAGGGTGGTTGGGCGAAGAGTACGACTTCACTCCCCGCCCACCCCCACGTCAGGGGATCTAGCGCTTCAGATTGACTAGTTCCTGAAGAATTTCGTCCGATGTCGTGATCACCCGCGAGTTCGCCTGAAAACCGCGCTGCGCAGCGATCATATCGATAAAGCTTTCACCGAGATCGACATTCGACAACTCGAGTGAGTTGGACAGGACCCGCCCCAACCCGGCGCTGTCCGGCGTGCCCGTGACCGGCTGCCCCGAATTCCCGGATTGTGCAAAAGTGTTCTTGCCGGTCCGTGTGAGTCCAATGGGGTCCGGAAACCGCGCGAGCACGACCTGTGCCAATGCCCGCAGTTGCCCGTTCGAGAAGCGGCCGTTGATGATGCCGTTCGCATCCACCGAAAAGGCTTGCAGCGAGCCGGCGGCAAAGCCATCCTGTGTCTGTTGCACAAGAGCCGACGTCGACCCGAATTGCGTAGTCCCATCGAGTCCGCTTCCGCCATCGGTCGTCACGCTGGATCCAAAATTCAGCGTAATTAACTGGTTAGGCGTCGCACCGACAAAGTCGATCTGGAGCTGTCCCGGTGCTGTACCCGACGTACCCGCCGCCGTGCCGTTGTCGTACCGAATCACCGTACTCTCTCGATCGAGCGTACCGTCCGTCCCGAACGTCAACGTGCCCGACCCGACGCGTACAATGCCCAGACTAGCGTCAATGTTGCTGGGATCATAATTCGCCGTGACGACATCGTTCATACCCGCCACGGTGTTGTAGTTCCAACTGTTGGCGCCGACCTTCGTGAAGTAGGTCGTCAACAGATGGCTGTTGCCGAGTGAATCGAAGACGGTCATCGAGGTGGAAAAGTTCGAGCTGGACGGCGGGTCGGAGAGTTGAAAGTCCGTCCCGGTCGTCGAAGTGGGCGCCAGCATATTGAGGTTGGCCACCAGCGTATCTCCGCCGTTCGCCGCGACCACCACCGTCCCGGTGCCGGTAGTGGAATTGTTCGTCGTGCCGGTCATACCCGAGGCGAATGTGAAGATATTCGCCGCATTGACCGACGCGGTAAATCCCGAGTAGGCGGCCGCCTTGAACGGGTCGGCGGGGACCAGCGCGCGCACGGCATTTTGAATAGCCGTAGCCAGCGCCGAGCCTGTCAACCCGTTCGCCACCGTAATTGTCTGAGCGCCGTCACCGTTCAGATTGATCGTGAAAGAATTGTTACCACCCGCGGTCGTGGTCGCCGACGCCGCTGAAGCCACGACGTTGCCGAACACACCTGTCGGCGTGGTCGCTGAGTTCAAGTTGGCTGCAACCAACGCCGTGGTCGTGGCTCGCGGCGATGCGGTCGTCGACGGAAGCGAGATGTCGCCGATCGTACCGGTAATGGTGCCGGCCGTGTCGGCGAGGAATCCCTGCAGCTTGAATCCCGTAGGATCGACGACATTATTGTTCTTATCGAGACGGAACGTACCGGCGCGGGAATAGAAGGTGCCGCCCTGCGCATCTTGAACGATAAAGAACCCGTTGCCATCGATAGCCAGATCCAAGACGTTGGATGACGTCGCCAGCGACCCTTGAGAGAAGTTCCCCTGTACGGAGGTGAGCGCCACGCCGATGCCGGTCTGAATTGCGCCTGCCCCGCCTGAAATCGATGAACTGATCAAATCGGCGAACGTCGCTTTGCTTCCTTTGAAACCGACCGTGCTGAGATTGGCGATGTTATTGCCGATGACAGAGAGCGCTGTGCCGTTCGCATTGAGCCCGCTGACTCCGGCAAACAATGACGACAGAATTCCCATGTGTGCATGCCTCCTTCTTCAGCCTGTTCGGACAGTTTGCTCCTACTGCACTTCCACAATCGCAGACGGATCCACATCCATCGTTCCGATGGCCAACTTCGGTTGCCCATCTTCCATACGCACGCCAGTCACCGTGAGTTGCGCGCGACCCTTTGCGGCAACTGTGGCTCCCTGCTGATCGACGGCAGTGATGGCATACTCATAGATACCGGCCGGCAGGGCGACGCCCCTGCTGTCCTTCCCGTCCCATGGCGCCTGGTTAAGCCCGGCCGGACGGCCGGTATACTCCAACGATCGCAGGGTCTGTCCATTCTGATCGAGAATTGAAATCTGCACGCGCGCTGCGCCCTTTTCGAGCGCGTAGGTCAGCGATGCCGAACCGTTCTCCACTTGAGTCAGGGGACGCTCGACAGTGACGTGACGACCGACCATGGGCAGCAGCGTGAACTGCAGCGACGCCGTCTGCGCGTCAAGACTCTTCTGAAGCAGCTGTGCCTGTTTCGCGGTTTGCTCCAACTGGCTGAATTGCGCAAGTTGCGAGACGAATTCGGTATTGTCGGTCGGTTTCAGTGGATCCTGATTTTTCAATTGTGTGATCAAAAGCTTGAGAAAATCATCCTGACCCAGCTCTTGAGGTCCCGTTTTTTCCGGTGTCGATGGCGTTCCAGTCGAAGTGATTGGCGATACATCAATCATTGGGCGTATCTCCCTTCCAGTCTATGCGACCAAATTCAAGAGGCCGTGCAGCGACATGCGCGGTTCATCCCGCCCGTCGTGGCCATGCTCATGCTCCATGTCATGCGAACCTTGATTCCAAGCGTAGCCTTGTTCCTGAAACTGGCCCTGCTGAAACGAACGACCGGCGCCTTGGCGATCGATATCGACACGGAACTGTCCCATTTCCAATCCGTTGGTCTGCAAGACGGCCTGAAAACGATCCTGTCCGTTCATGAGGTATTGGCCCACCTCCGGTCTGTCGGCTGACAGGTGGGTATGGACCACATCATTCATCATCGCCACGCGAACATTCACATGACCCAGATCAGGTTGAGCCAAGTCGAGCACCACCGATCGCGTCATCAAGCGCGCGGAGTGCTCCATCGCATCGTGGGCCGGCATGGCCGGTGGTGGTTGACTCACAAAAGAGGTCGTGGAAGGCGACGGCGTTGGGCCGGAACCTGAATGGGCTTGCACGCCGGCCGCCATCAGCCCAGCTGATTGTCCGTTCGCAACACCGAGATCGACCACCGCCGCCTGTGGAAGTTTGACGACCACGTGATCTAGGTGTGGCATGTCTTGATCCGCCCACAACTTGTTAAAATGCTCACCCATTTCCAAGCCCGATTGCTGTCCATGCGGGAAGGTCCACTGCGTCCTCGCTTCCATGTTCTCAGGATTACCAAGGGATTGCCCATACCAGGTGACCTGCGTCGTGGCGGAATGGTCCCGCGAGACCGCTTCGAGCTTGACTGAATCCGGCTTGGCAGTTTCTGATTTCCCGTTTGACGATATCGCACCGAGGTAGGCATGAAACGCACGCCGTACAACCGAGTCCGACTGCGGAAGAGCCGTGCCAGGCTGGGATTCCATAGGCATTGGATGATTTTCTGGAAGGTCCGCCACTGCTGAACCGGTGTCATCCGCGACGACGTGTGGAGTCTGCGTTGTGACTTGAGCAACTGGTGAATCATGTGTCGGCTGAATCGCTGACGCATCGGGTGCCTGTTCCGGCAGATTCGGCGACGGTGAGCTGGCCATGGTCTGAGAAGAAGGCTGTGCGGAGGGATGGGAATCGGTCACTGGAGAACCCGTCGCTGCAACCGATATCAGCGGGGGCGGAGAGGACTCACCGGAAGGTTCCGTGTCATGCCCACCTGCGTGAGCGTCTTCTCCTACGTCAACTTTCTCCTTCGTGTGAATCCCTTCTTCAGCGCGAACCTTCGTTTGATCGATCGCTTCGGGTGCTGTCTGAACAGCGACAATGGTCAATAGAGGCGCGGGGGCTTGCCCCTGAGCGTCGGAAGCCGCATGAGTCTCTTGTCCGGTGGATTCGACGTCGGTCTTTGAAACCTCGGTGTTGCGCTCGTGGTCGCTCGACCGACTTTCGTCCGTAGCCTGAGAGGATGATGTCTCGGTCCCCTTCGTTTTGGCCGAGGAAGCATTCAGGCCTTTCGTTTCCTTCAACGGGGAACCATCATCGGACTTATGCACCGATCGAGCGTCGCCTGCTTCGCGAGCGTCGCCCCTTTCGTCTTCCCCACGAACTGTCTGAAGCACGGTTGAGAAACTCTTCCGACTTCCGTTCGAACTGGGCGCAGTCGTCGCTCGGGCCGACTTGACACCCCCATCCACCGCGGGTCCGGATGGAGCGGAGGGCATATCAGAAACGGTGAAATCCATTTACGTTGGCCTCGTATGATCCGCGCCGAAAGAATACAAGCCCCATGCCACCTGCGCGGCTTGGCGAGATCAACAATTACGCGCAATTATGATGAGAATCTCTACCGCTCTACGGTGGGAGCGGAAAACTTTACTGGGTACTAGGCAAAAGTGACCCGCGAAGCGCGGACTATTCTTTGCTCGATCACAGCAGGGATTCAAACTGCAGTGGAAGTTTCTTTAAGCGGTCATCAGGCAACGTGAACGTGAAATGCCAGTCGCGCTGCCCGGTTTCTGGAGAGGAATGAACCCAACCTTCAGCGGTCAGATGTTGATCCGATTTCGACTTGCCCTCGGGATAGACCTTGAAGCGCAAATACCTGCCCTTATCGTCCTTGGATGTATCCGCCTCCAGATGGCCGGTGATTTCCATATGGTCTTCCAACGTATCGAGCGCCTGATTCAGAAGCGAGCGAAGCCGGCTCGTCGTGAGCGCCTCCTCGAAGGGTTGATCGGGGTTGAATGGTTCCTGTTCGGCAGCCCACAGAGGAGCGGCCGTACACATCAAGAAAACCGCGGCTGCCACAGTTCGTAACATGCGATCACTCTATCGCTCCGCCATCGTCCGGTCAAGACCAGCGCCTTCTTCATACCTGATTGAGGTCTCTATCGCCCTATTTGTTTTTGGTGCGATCTCCTTCTCACACTGCTGCACTGATGAACGGACCTATTCAACGATTCTTGAGGTCCAGATGCCTGCGCTTTCCGGATCGCTCGTGAATTTCTTGGCGATCCTCTGAGACGTCTTGAGTGGATTCAGCGCGAGATCAAGCAGCTTACCCACTGCAGACTTGGCAACCTCCCCATAGCGAAGTTGATAACCGAGCCTGGCAAGTTCCTTTTTGTGGAATGCCCACAATCCCTTGTTAGAATAGTCAAACATTTTGGCGCCCAGGAATGTGTAATACTCCTGCCATCTTTGCCTGAAACATCGTTCAAATTCCTCGCTGTGCAAATACGACCGCCCATACTTGGTCAAGTGTTCAAGCATTCCCAAGTAATCGGTGCCAAAGCGCTTACAAAAATGACTTTGCGCCACTACATGCACCCTGGTGAACGTCAACACTTGGTGGATAAAGCCAAAGTCTCGATCCCTTAGGATGTCGAAACACGCCTCGATGTCGCAGTGCAGATTGGCTTCGTTGTAAAACGTCGGGCGCGCTCTCACTTCCTCGGCACGAATCAACGTCGACGTCGACCCTCCGAACACGTAGGGATCGTCCAAGAACGCATACCGGCCGATCTCTCGACCAACCATGACACTCGTCTCATACGATGGAATCCCGTTCCAAAATATAAAGTCATTGCGCAGCCTATGTGCGCCGACAATGGCGACCGTTGGATGAGCTTCGGCGAGTGCCACCATGCGCTCGATACATTCCAGGAAGAGCCAGTCATCCGCATCCACCAGCTTGCAGTATTTCGCCGTCGGAGGCATCAGCCGCAATGCAATATTATGGTTCTGAAGGCTGCTGACGAATTCCGAGTTGTTATGGATGCGAATCCTCGTATCTTGGTTGGCATACGCCTCAGCAATTTCAAGAGTCCGATCGGTGCTGCAATTATTGACAATGCAATACTCAAAATTTTGATAGGTCTGCGCCAACACGCTTTCAATGCATTCGGCCAGGTATATCTCGCCGTTATAGACGGGGGTGAGAACACTCACTAACGGCTGTGATTGTGGTTTCATCCGCTCGCCCCTCGCTTATCGAATCGCCTAGATCACAGAACGGAACGGCAATCGTGCCTTAGTCGAGGACGATCTTTCGACCGTAAAACGCTTCCGCATATCGGCTTGGCGCATTCGATTCGATGCCGCGAAGACGCAAGATGGAATAGAACGTCTCTCGGGAAAACCATTGCTTGTTGTGTTGGCTGGGAAATTCATTCATAAGATAACCGATCTTCTCGTTGCATATCGACTGCGTCAAAGGAACAAAGACATTCGGCTGCCCGAGATCTCCGTCATACTTCGGAATTTCGAATTCAAGTATCGGATGATGACGAAAGGTGTTCCACGTCAGGTCACAGACCACTCGATGATCTTGATGCAGGTCGTGCCTGTAATGGGTGAAGATCAGATCGGGGCGCACCCGCTCCTTGAGACGCTCAAAGAAAGCCTTGATCTCCTCGCCCCGGTAAGGGAAGAAACTCTCTTTGAATTGCTTTGTGACAATGGTCTTCTTCCGCGCGTTTCCAAGAAAGCGTCTTGCGCTGGACAACGCCTCACGCCTCCGCTGCCCCGTTGCGCTCAAGACCACCCACGTGACGTGGCAATTTTGGCGGGCGCTCAAGAGACGAAGAATCGTGCCGCCACAACCAATTTCGATGTCGTCGGGATGCGCCCCCAGGCACAACACCGACAGCGTCTCACTCTGGGGACACAGGGCGTTCAATTGGAGCATGTCGAGAGCGTATCCTCCCCATCAGCATGCCCCTTACCAAGACTCGGTGTCACGCTCTCCGTCATCTGCCCTCCTCGATGAAGCATCTCAGCCGTTCAGCAATCGCACACCGCACAATTCGCCCGTCGTCTTCCAATACCTCAAAAGCGCAGGAGCGGTTACACCAGTTTCTTAGCAGCACGATTCTTCCACCGTCCACGGACACTCGCCGCGTGCCTCCATGCGATCGAATGTAATCTTGTCCTTGAACGTATCCATGCATTGCCAAAAACCATCTCAGTGGAAGGCGGCAAGCCCGCCTTCATCGACAAGACGTCTAAACGGCTTCTCCACCAACTCTTCACCATCATTCCAATCGTCAAGATCTCTCGAGTGCAGCTCTCTGCGGCCATCCGTGCCGTACAGGGTAAAGTCGTTCGTCAGCTCTTCATCGTAATCAAGAAAATATCGTCGTATGAGATCTCCCCGATAGCCTGAACACAGAATGAATTCACTGTGGCCATAGTGTGCATAGTAGCGCATGACGGGCCTATCCTGGTAACGAAGCACATGGCGGTAGATGAGAATTTCCAACGCTTACAATCCATTGGACAAACGCGGACAGAGATCAACGAAGCACTGAAACGGCCCTACGGTGTGTGCGCCAGCAGTTGTTCGGTGAGTTTTGCGGCCCGGTCCGCTTTGACCTGGGCCAGAATCGCTCCGGCGGTTTTGGATTTGACCATCCGTAAAATTTCGATCGCCTTGCGGTCCGGCATACGCTCCAGACGCGCGGCGGCGTCCTCCGACGCCATGGCTTCGTAGATTTTGGCGAGTTGCATCCGTTGCTCCTGTCCCGCACGATCCTTCTCGGCGCGGATTTTGGCGAGTTGAGCCGGAGAATGGTCCCCTTTGCCCTGCGCGCTCTGAATCCGCTTTTCCAAGGCTTCGTTCTGGTCCAAGAGCTGCTCAATTTGGCTCCTCACGATCATGAGCCGTTCTTCGTTCTCTCGAATCGTTTCCTCGCGCCGGTCTAAATCGCGCTTCCGCTGTTCCAGCATCTCAACCACTTCGCGGGGCAGGTCGATGGCTGGCCCATGCGTCACGGGGGGAGCCAACAGCTTGGCATCATCGGCTGACTCGCCTTCCGGGATTTCCCCTTCTTGCACCGGCTGTGGCGGACTGTGTTTCACTGAACTTTGCGGCTGAGGCAGCGTCTTGGACTTGGGTCCGGATGAGGCTTGCCCCAATTGCACCATGATCCAGAAGAGCAAGATCGAACCCATGATCCCGCCGATCATCGTCCACAGCGGCGACCGCCGGTTCATTCTCGGCATACTCACAGCAAGATGCCCAATGCCACCGAGGCGAAAGGGATTTACCTTGGCTCGTGTAGATCGTACCTTCATAACCCACTCTCACTTCCGCTGGAATACCGGCGGCTGGCAGCATCGTCGGTATCCCGCTGCTCTAGACGTCCCCTGTCGGCCCGCTTCGCTTCCTGGCGCTTCTCCGCCACAAGCTCAAGCAGCTTGCATTCCTGACTGGCTTCGACCAGGCGCGCTTTGGTTTGTTGCCAGGCGAAGGTCGCCTGATCGATCTCGAGACGGACCTGGCGCAGCGCCGCTTGCTGGGAATTCATACGCGATTGCCATTCCCAAAGAGCTTCGATGGTCAGGCCTTGCTTCGTCTGTCGATCATAAGCAGCGGAATCCGTCTGGACCTGAGCTTCCACATCGCGATACCGCTCCTCGCTACAAGCCAGGGTTTGGGTGATCTGCGCCAATTCCATCATCAAGGCCTCTACCGTTTGGGCACGGAGCTTCTGCAACGAATCGAGACTCATGCCGTCTGCTGGGCCAGCGCCTCAAGCTGTTGCACCGACGAGGACAGACTCGAGGGCTCCTCAATGTCCTGCCGCAAATATGCGTTTATCGCCTCTTGAGCCTGAACGGCGCGGTCGAGGCCGGCGTTCATCCCTGACTTGTACGCTCCCAACAGAACCAGATCTTCAGATTGGCGATACCGGGCCACTAATTCGAGAAGGCGTCTGACGGCGTCGTAGTGTGGTCGCCCGACGATATCCCGCATCACACGGCTGGCGCTCTGGAGAAGATCAATTGCGGGAAAATGATTGCGCGCGGCCAGCGCGCGTGACAAGACGATATGGCCGTCCAAAATCGAGCGGACCGAATCCGCGATCGGATCACTGAGGTCATCTCCATCTACCAGCACCGTATACAATCCCGTGATCGTTCCAGGTCCCGGTCCAGTCCCGACACGTTCCAATAGCTTGGGCAAGAGCGCAAACACAGATGGCGTGTAGCCTTTGGTCGTCGGAGGCTCCCCGATCGCCAGTCCGACTTCTCGCTGGCCGTAGGCCAATCGTGTCAATGAATCCATCAGCAGCAGAACCTGTTTCCCGGCATCACGGAAATACTCCGCAATGGTCGTCGCGACCAACGCCGCGCGTATCCGCACGAGCGGGGCTTGGTCCGAGGTCGCCACGACCACGACCGAGCGTCTGAGCGCCTCTGCGCCGAGATCGCGTTCCAAGAACTCGTTGACCTCTCGGCCTCGTTCTCCAATGAGGGCGATCACGTTGACCTCCGCTTTCGTATAGCGGCTGATCATTCCCAGCAGCACACTCTTTCCGACTCCTGAACCTGAAAAAATACCCATTTTCTGCCCACGTCCGCACGTCAGAAATCCGTTGATCGCACGAACGCCAAGGTCAAGTGGAACGTGGATGCGGGCTCGTTGAAGCGGATTTGGCGCACCGGCATGAAGCGGATAGCGTTCTTCGGTCCTCAGCGGCCCCTTGCCGTCCATCGGGTTTCCGCAGCCATCGAGCACCCTTCCCAACAAACTCGGTCCAACGGCAAGATCGGCGACGTGGCCGGTCATCGTAATTCGACTACCCGGCCCGATGCCCTGCATGTCGCCCAGCGGCATCAGCAAGACACGATCCCCACGAAATCCCACTACTTCCGCCGCGACCGGCCCTCCACAGGCTTCTCTCGTAATCCGGCACAGCTCTCCGACGGTCGTCATCGGCCCATATCCTTCCACAACAATCCCGACAGCTTGCGCAACTCTCCCGGAAATTTCGATCGGCTCGACGTGCTCGATGAGATGACTAAGACTCACGATGAGGCCTGCTCCTCAAGGCATCGCCTAAACGGAATAGCTGGGTATCGAGTGAGGCATCGACCTGTCGCATGGCGGTGTGCAGCAGGCAGCTTCCCCGCGGAAGAGACGCCACCGGTTCGATGGTGATCGTCAGCGCAATATCCTGCTGTCCCATAAGATCCGTCCGGACAGCCTCAAGCACTGTGGCATCCGCCGGATGCACCTGTATCACCACGCCACCGGACTCTCGAATGACGCCTAACGCGGCCTTGACCTGCACGATGATTTGTTCCCTGCATGACTCGGCTGACTCGTGAAGAATTTTTGACACGATCTGGAGCGCAAGCGCGATGACTTCGTCGTCGACCGTCTGTCGGAGCAAAGACCGGGCGGCGTCGAACTTTTTCACGGCATCGCTCAGTACCACGATATCGTGCCGGCGCTGCTCGTCCATCTGTCGCCGCCCGTCCGCCAACCCACGCTCGTACTCCTTCGGATCATCCTCCCTTCGGAGGGCCCCACCATCTCCGAAGGTTTGAAAGGGCGCGCTTTGCAAACGGACTGCACCAGCCCTGACGGCGGCATGCTTCAAGACCGTATTTTCGGTACGTAGCCGATGGAGTTCCAGCAATCGTCGCACGGTTGCCAGCACGACTTCGTTCTGAAAAGGCTTCATCAAAAAATCGGTGGCGCCGGCCTTCATCGCGCGGACGGCGAGTTCCACCGACGCCGCTCCGGTCATCGCCACGCCGATAATCCGATTGTCGGCCCGCTGCGCTTCTTCGAGAAGCGCGATCCCGTCCTGATCCGGCAGCAAGACATCGACGATCAGCAGCGCGGGCGCCATCTGCTTCACCATCGACATCGCCTCCTGCCCCGAACCGGACACTCGAATGGGCACTCGCTCCGGTTTGAACAGTTCGACGAACAAATTGCGAACCCCCTCGTCATCGTCAACGACTAAGACGGTGCCCTGAAGTCGCGGAACCCCTCGTTCGCGTGCGGTCATCCCCGGCATGGTCATACCCGTCACTACAGCATCTCCTCTCCCGGGCCGGCGATGACGATGCGGCTTTCTTCCTCCAGCTTGCGGCATACTTTGAGGATATTCTGTTGCGCCTTCTCGATATCGGATACCTTGACCGGTCCCTTAGACTCCATATCCTCCTTCAACATCTCGGCAGCACGACTCGACATATTCTTGAAGAATTTGTCCTTGACCTCCGGATTGGCGCCGCGGAGAGCCAGCGGAAGGTCTTCCTTACTGATCTCCTTCATCAATTCCTGCATGCCGCGATCGTCGACTTTCGTAAGGTCGTCGAAGACAAACATGAGCGCCCGGATGGCATCAGCCAGCGGCTGGCTCTTCTCTGCGATCTTGACCATAATGCCGCCTTCATTGGCCTTGTCCATTCTTGTCAGAATGTCGGCGATCACTTCGGGTCCTCCGATGCTCTGCGATCCCATTCCCTTACTGGTCAACAATGCTTCCTGCATACTTTGGCTGAGTTCTTCCAAGACCTCCGGCTGCACTTCCTCCATGGTCGCCAGCCGGAGTGCCACGTCTCCGCGCATCGATTCCGGAAGCCCGGCCAGCACTTGCCCGGCCTGTTCACTCTCAAGATGGGCGAGAACCACTGCCACCGTTTGGGCGTGCTCGATCCTCAGCATCTGTACGAGGGTCCTCACATCGACCCATTTCAGCGCCTCCAGGCCCGGATAGGTTTTTCGGGCCATCGATTCGATGATCCGCGCCGCCTTTTCCGGACCCAACGCCTTATTGAGCACCGCCCTAATAAACTCTTTTCCATGGAACTGGACTTGTCCCGTTGCGCTCGCGACACGAAAGTCCGAAATGACCGCATCTTCCTCGTCTCGTGAAATTTGCGCCGTGCCGTCCATGAAGCTTCCCAACTTTTTGATTTCTTTGGGGTCGAGTTGCTTCAATACCTGAGCAGCCGCCTCCTCCCCAATGGCGCGAAGAAGAATGGCTGCTTTCTGCTCACCCGACAGATTCTTCGTCATCTCAACGCGTTAAGTTGGATTTTTGAGCCACTGTTTGACGACAACAGCCGTCGTGTCCGGATTCTTTCTGGCCATGTCGATGATCTGAGCCCGATCCTGCGTGTGTGCTAAAGACACCTCCGCCGGTCCAACGGCTCCGGGTAGCGCAGTTGCTCCCGCTTCAGCCGGCATCTGCTCGGTCGTCGAACCCAACATGGCCAGCAATGGGCGGACGACGAATACGAGAATCACCGTGAATAGCAGGATTCCGACTCCATAGCGGAGGAACGGCAACCACGGTTTCGAGCCCTCCGACATGGCTTCTGCCGTCGCACCTTGCGGCTCTTCCAGTTCCGCGCCGAATTGGACATTGACGACTTCAACTTGATCCTGCCGCTCGACCGAAAAACCCATCGCCTTCTTGACGATTTCCTCAATCCGTTTTAAATCTTCCTCCGAACGAGGGGTGTATTTTCGGGCGGCGGCCGGCGCATCCGCCGATTGGCCATCACCGGCTTTTGCAGCCTCATACATGCCGTCGACCAGCACCGCGACCGACAATTGCTTGATGACCCCCACCGGCTCCACAATCTTTGAAACTGTTCGGCTGATCTCATAGTTCACCGTCTCGTTTTTCGTCTGGCTGCTGGTCGAACTCGTTTGCGGCGGTTCCAGATCTGTTCCCGGCGGCACATTCGACTGAACACCGGGAACCCCGCCGCCGACTCCATTCGAGCCATTGGCCTTTTCCTGTCCGCGCTGTTCGCTTCTCACCACCTGGCTGTTCGGATCATAACGCTCTTCCGTCGTCTCGACCTTGCGGAAATCGACCAGGCTGGACACGCGCACCACCGCCTTGTTAGGCCCGACGATCCGCTCCAACATGGTTTGAATACGGGTCTCCACGTCTTTTTCGATGCTGCGTTGGTATTCGAGCTGCGCGTTGGTCAAACCGGATGTCTCATCCGTGGTGGTGGACGACAACATGCGGCCGTGTCCATCCACCACCGTCACATCCCGGGCCTGCAGTCCTTCGATGCTGCTGGAGACCAGATGGATCACCCCTTGCACCTGTGCCTGAGTCAGCTGTTGTCCGTTGCGAAGAGAAAGGATGACCGACGCGCGCGCTTTTTCCTGTTCGCTGGCGAAGAGACGCCGCTCCGGAATGGCCAGATGAACCCGGGCTCGTTCGACTTCCGGTAGCTGCGCGATGGTTCGCGCCAACTCTCCCTGTAGGGCACGACGATAGTTGAGTTTCTGGACGAATTCGGACATGCCGATCGACGTCCGATCGAAAATCTCGAATCCCACCCCGCCCCCGTGGGGAAGCCCTTGGGTCGCCAGTTGCAGCCGGAGATCGTGCACCTGGGCGGTCGGCACAAGCACCGTCGATCCGCCGCCGGTCGTTTCGTACGGCACCTTCGTTTCTTTGAGCTTGTCGACGATGGCGGCGGCGTCTTCCGTGCTGAGATTGGTGAAGAGCACTTGCATGTCCGGTTGCTGCGTCCATAAGGTAACGGCAATGAGCCCCGCAACCGACCCGGCCAGTGCAATGAGGATGATCATCCGCTGGTTGAGGGAGAATTTGGAAAATAAACCGGCCACGTCGCCTCACTCCTTCCGGTTGATCAGACCTGCATCCGTTGAATCTCTTCATACGCTGCGACCAGCTTGTTCCGGATCTGCATCATCAATTGGAACGACACGTCCGCCTCCTGCAAGGCGACCATCGTCCGATGCAGGTCCTGCGATTCGCCCGTCATGAGGGCATCAACTGCCCGGTTGGATTCTATTCTCGCCTCGTTGACTTTTCCGATGGCGGACTTGAGGGAATCCACGAATCCGGAAGTTCCCGAGGGTTCGGCAGTGCCTGCCGACCCGATCTGCGCCACATCGGCGATGGGAGCGATACCGGACGTCACACCGTAAATCTGACTCATCATTACCTCCCGATCTCGAGCGCCTTGTTCCACATGGTGCGTGTTGCGTTGATCGCCTGGACATTGGCTTCATACGCACGCGATGCTCCGATCATGTTCACCATTTCTTCCATGACGTTCACATTGGGAAGGCGGACGAACCCTTTCTTGTCAGCATCCGGGTGATGTGGATCATAAATCAGTTGCCCGGGTTTGGGATCTTCTACCACCTTCGTCACGGAGACCCCTTCGAGCGCGTGCGCCGACGGTCCGATGGCGACTTGGCGGAAGGCCCGTTGAAACGCACTGGGGACCGCCGTCGAGCGAAAGACGACGTCGCGCCGTTTGTACGGACCACCCGTTGGGGTCTTCGTCGATTGCGCATTCGCAAGATTGCTGGCAATGACATTGAGTCGTCGCCGTTGGGCATCCAAACCCGACACTGAGACGGCTAAACTGTCGGACATCTCCATACACAACCTCCTCGCTGGTCACTGACTTGTGACACTGCACAGCTGCCGATTGTTTGCCGGCGGTTATTCATCATCGTGCATCTCGTATGGCGCTCAATAGCCCCCGGAACCTTGCAGCCAATATCGTGGTCGCCGCGTTGTACTGCATGACGTTCTCAGATAACTTCGCCATCTCCAATTCGAGATTCACGGAGTTGGCGTCGAGAGGGAGATCCCCTGCCGGCACTTCACTCAGCTTCCCTGTGACGGTTTGCACCCCTTGCGGCCCATGAAGACCGAAATGCCGAGACTGAGTCGCCGCCAGCACGATCGGCGGACGCCCCTTGTGCGCGGAGTGCAATTGGTCCATGAAGTTCAGCTCTGACGCGCGATAGCCCGGCGTTTCTTCGTTGGCCAGGTTCGAAGCGATCACACGTTGCCGCGCACTGCGAAGATCAAGTGTCCGTTCCAACAGTCGCATCGTTCGGTCAAAAATCGTCATAACCGTGTGCTCCCTTCAGTGTGCGACGACGTCCCGCGTGTCCTTTGAGTGCAACCCTAATGCCTGCCTGAGCGCTCCGCTATGGCCGAGACACCGACCACGTACCGATGACATGGCTTTTCGCGACGCGGCCTCTTGCTCCCGGTTTGGAGTGAGATGTTGCCGGGCATGAACATACCGACCGGCAATTCTTGCCTCCCTCATGGCGCGGTGATCGACAATGGTCGTTCGCTCTCGCGATATTCCCGCAGCTTGTTTCGTAACGTGCGGATGCTGATGCCCAGTTCTTTCGCGGCGTGTGTGCGATTGTCCTTCACACGAGCCAGCGTCTTAAAAATCAATTCCCGTTCCATCTCCCACAGAGATCCGTTGGTCGGCGGTTGTGGACGGACGGGCTGCGCTACCGTCTCGTCACCTCTTTCGGGTGGACAATGATCGGGGAGGATGGGATTCTGCCCGGCCAACAACACCGCCCGTTCCATCACGTTCTCTAACTCACGCACATTTCCTTTCCATGCCAGCCGTTGCAAATGCGCAAGAGCGCTCTCCGACAACGCCGGCGGAGTCAGGCCGTTCCGCATGGACGATTGGTTGACAAAATGCCGCGCGAGGAGAGGAATATCGGCGGTGCGTTCACGCAGCGGAGGAACGGTGATGGGAAAAACGTTCAACCGATAGTAGAGATCCTCGCGAAAGCGGCCTTGTTCGACCTCGCGATAGAGCGCCCGATTCGTCGTCGCGATCACGCGGATATTCACGGGAACCGGGTCACGCCCCCCGATCCGATCCACCTCGCGCTCCTGCAAGACACGCAGCAGCTTCGCTTGGAGATTCAGGTTCATTTCGCTGATTTCATCCAAGAGCAGGGTTCCGGAATGCGCCATCTCGAACTTGCCGATTTTTCTGATCAAGGCACCGGTGAATGCACCGCGCTCGTGGCCGAAGAGTTCGCTCTCGAGTAACCCGTCCGGCAATGCGGCACAATTGACGGCAATGAACGGTCGATGCGCCCGTGGGCTCCTATTATGGATGAACCGAGCCAGGAGCTCTTTCCCCGTGCCGCTCTCTCCATGGATGAGCACGGTGGCCTGACTGGAAGCCACCCCTTCGATCGTGCTCAACAGTCTGACCATTCCCGGGTCTTGGGTGAGGATCGCCCGGTTGTCCGTCGGTTGGGTAAGCAGGTCCGGCCCGGCCCCTTCTTCCCGTCCCGCTTTGAGATTCACGATGACTCGCTCCAGTAAGTCCATAGAAAAGGGCTTCAAGAGATACTCGCTGGCGCCCAGCTTCATCGCCTCGACCGCCGTTTCGATCGTGCCATAGGCGGTCATGAGAGCGATCGTGACCTGCGGCGCTCGCGACTTGATCTCCTTGATCAGGTCCAGGCCGCTCAGGCGCGGCATCCGGAGATCGGTCAGCACCATCCAGGGACGGAACCGAACGATCCGTTCCATGGCATCAACTCCGTCAGACGCCCCTTGCACGGAATAACCAAGCCGCCTGACGGTTTCCATCAGTGCCGCCCGCATCGACGGATCATCGTCGACAATCAGAATGCGTTCGCTGTCGTCGGTATTCTCTGGAAGAGAGCCGTTTTTCTCGCGGTCACTCATGAGACCAATCCTCCGCTAGTGCCAAATTGCGTTCCACAAGGTCGGTTGCGCCGGATTCTGGCTGGTTCTGCATCGACGACGGATGCGGCAGAATAATCGAACAGGAGGTGCCTTGCCCCACTGTGCTCTCGACGTCGATCCGTCCTTGATGGGCTTCGACGATTGAATGAACGATGGCAAGGCCAAGGCCGGTCCCCTCGTCCTTCGTCGTAAAGAAAGGATCAAACATGCGCGAGCGATGGGCCGGATCGATGCCGATACCTGAATCGCGCACGGTCAGCCGAACGGCGGCTATGCCGAGTGTGTGCAGCGGTTCTTTTTGAAGACCGACCATCAAGATGCCTCCGGTGGGCATCGCCTGTACGGCGTTCACGACCAGATTCACGACCACTTGTTTCAACTGCCCCTCATGGCACCAGATCGACGGGGTCTCTTGATCGATCTCCACGCGAATCTCCACCGGCACTTTGGCGATGGTATGGGCGGCGAGCGCGATGGACGTGCGGATCAACGGGTCAACCGGGGACCAGCCACGAGCCATGCGGACCGGTGTCGTGTAAAGCAAGAGATTGGCCAGCAAGCGATCCATGGACTGGACGGCCTGCGAAATCTGTTCGGCATAGCGTTTGGCGGACGGGTGCTCATCCAAATCGCGCTGGAGCATGGATGCAAAGAGCTCCACGCTGCCCAACGGATTTCTGATTTCGTGCGCAATCCGCCCGATGAGCTCCCCCATGGCCGCAAGTCGTTCCTTGCGCTGCAATTGCTCTTCAAGTTGGTACACCCGAGTGATGTCCTGAATCAGAATGAGGTGACCGGAGGCATCTCCGGAATCTTTGTGCAACGGGACTCGACCAATTGAGACCAACGCCTGCCCCATGCGTTGCGGCCGATCACACACGCTGAGGCCGGCAAGCGCCAAGACATCCGCGGCGCGACGGTTCCGCAGTTCGGCATCCGTCGACCCGAGCAACCTTCCGGCCGCTCGATTGCTTCGGCTGATGATCTCGCAATCGTCCACCACCAAGACGCCGGTCGATAAGGACTCAAGGATCCCGTCGAGATGCACCCGCATGGCCTCGTTCTGGCACAGCTGCCGGCGTAGCGCCTCGTTACTGTGAGCCAATTCCACATCCATCTGCTCCACACGCGCCGTGAGTGCGTGATACGACTGCTGCAGCGTGTGGGCGGCTTCATCAAAACTTCTGAATGCCGCGCACAGCAGCTCTCGCTCCTCAGGATGCTCGGTCGTCGTGCCCGTCATAATCCCTCCGTGTTCGCCGAACGACGGGCGATTTGCAAACTGGTTTTGAGAGAGGCCGCCAGCCGGTTGACCGTCTGATCACCGGCCACATTGAGCTCCGCCAGCGCGACGGTGGCGCGATCGTACTGCTTCAACGCCGCCCAATGCTGGGCGGTTTGGAGATGCGCCCATTCGGCTTGGCTCGCCTTCGGTTTCTGCTCCAACACCGCCAGATAGGCCGTGATGGCTCGTTCATGCCGATTCAATCGGGACAAGGTATCCGCATAGGAGAGCAGTGTATCGGGCGATGTCACGGCGCCGGCTTTCAACGCTTCTTCATACGCCAGCGCGGACTCCTCGAGCTTCTCCAATTCGCCCAAGGTCTTGGCCAACTGCAGATACATCGCCGGCCGTTCCGGATGGGCCGGATGGCGCATCAACCACGTGCGACAGAGATGGAGAAGGCCTTGTAGATCCCGCTGTTGCCGCATGGCGGCAATGAGCAGGTGCAGCACCTCCCCTTCATATTTTCCGATAGGAAACTGAAACCGGTATCGCTCAAGGACTTTTCGGGCGGCCTCAGGGTCCCGTTGATCGAGATAGATTTTTCCCAGATTGATCAAGGCGGGTTCTATCAAGGCCGGCTCTCGATGCGCCTTCATCACCTGTTGATGCAACCGTAGCGCCTCCCGCGCGAAGCCCATACGCCGATGGGACTCGGCGATTTCAATCAGCAGAGGAGAACGCGCATAGCGCTGTTCTCCGGTCGCGCCGTACCGGTGAAAGAGACTCACGACCGTGAGATCGTCATGCGAGGCCACCGCCGCCTCGATCCACGGTGTCAGGAGAGCCGACAAACGCTCCGAGGCTTTCATCGCCCATGGACCGCTTCCCTGCTCAGTTCGAAGGGTGACGTCCTTGTAGGCGCGAAGCGCACGATTCATGTCACTCGCATCCTCATACCCTTTCCCCAAATAAAAGAGCGCCTCGCCACCGATGGGAGTATCTGTCTCTTGCGTCGCGATCGTTTCCAGCAGCGCTCGGTATGATGCGTCGGTCTGATCCGGGACCGGCACATCGTGCATCATGGCGCCCACCGTGAGTCCGACCCAATTTCCTCCGGCAGGAAGCATGTGTTCCCCGCGAAGCGTGGCGAGCCGTAGCTTGGCCGTCGCCGCCAACGGGCTTTGAGGGTATAGCGAGGGAATCAACGCATAGACAAATTCGGCGAGCTGCTGTTTGGCTCCCGCCCGGAGGCTCTCGGCCACCTGCAGCAGAGCTGTAGGAGCGTACTCATGGTGTGGATACAGATTGTAGAACAGCATCATAAGCTCGCGAACGGACGCTTCATGATGCAGTTCGACCTGGGTGACGGCGTACCACTGAAGAGCCAGGGGGTCCCCTTTCAAGAGGGTCGGCCAGCGTCGATAACTGAGGTCATAGAAGGCGTGCGCCTCCGAGAATCGTCGCTGTTGAAACAGGGCGTGGGCCACTCCCAACGTGGCCCCTTGAAGCAGCCGGTCATCCTCGCTTCGCTTTCGCACGTTGACATAGGCGTGCTCGGCATCCTTCCATTTGCTCATCGCCATGAACGTATGTCCCAGCCCGAGCAAAGCCCGATTCGCGTCGAATGGAAGGTGCTGCGAATGAGCCATGGCTTGCTCGTAGAACGCTTGCGCTTCCTGAAACCACCCTTGGTCGATGTATAAATCCGCGATTCGCCATTCCGCTCTTCTGGCGTTTGAAGACTGTGGATGATCATGGAGCAGCTTCTTGTACTCCTGAATCGCATCCAATCGATGCTGCGTCGTGAGATTGTCACGAAGCGACAGCTCGACTAAGAACGCTTTCGCCGAGGGAACGAGGACGCTCCCGGGATGTTCTTTCACGATCATCTCGAAAAATCGTCGTGCCTCGGTCCATGCCTGCTTCCTGTAGGCGGACTGGCCTTCTTCCCACGCTAGTCCTTCTATTCCTTGGGATTGGCCTTCCAGACGCGGTCCGTCGTCGGGCAAGAGCTGCAGGAGTCGGTCGACCGGTTCCGGGTTTCGCACCGAGGGCGCCCGTTCGGTGACGGCCGCCGCCGAGGTGTGAGGAGCAGAGAGGTTGGATGAGTCCCCGATCGCCGAGGGAGGGGTCACCATCCAGACGGCAATCCAGAGAATCAGCTGGCCATATAAAGGGCGGCATCGATGCACGGCGATAGGGCATCAGCAAGGCTCATGCCCTGTGCATTCCCAGAAAACTCGAAGGAAATCATGACACTTATCGCGAGCGGTCGTAAATCGCGGCAGGTTGCGTCAGGATTGGCATCGGCTAGGTTGCGATATCGTCAATCTTTTGACTGGATGGCCCTGGCCACAATGGGAGCGTTTCCAGGTGAGATCGCGGATCAACGCCTCTTCGCTTGAGTTTTTCGACCAACGTCGTCCGATTGAGATGGAGGAGCTGAGCCGCGCGAGAAGTGACGCCGTTTGCCTTGCGCAAGGCCTCCATGATGAGATGCTTTTCGTATTGCTCCACCTCTCTGGAGAGATTGATGCCGTCCTCGCTGAATCTGAAAAACTGCTCCTTGAACTCAGGGCTCGTCGGTTTCGGGCCGATCTTCTGCGGAAGATCTTCTGTGGACAGAATGCCGCGCTTCTTCAGGACGACCAGCCGTTCAATCATATTCTCCAACTCGCGGATGTTGCCCGGCCAGTCGTATTCCGTCAACAGATGCAGCGCCTCGGGCATAAAGCCCGACACTTCGGTGCGCTTGCTCTGATTGAATCGGGTCAAAAAATGATCGATGAGGAGCGGGATGTCGCTTCGGCGATCTCGGAGGGGAGGAATCACGATCGGGATCACATTGAGCCGATAGAACAGATCCTTGCGGAATCGCTTCTCCTCCACCAGCGTTTCCAAGTCCTGATTCGTCGCGGCGATGATGCGCACGTCCACATGAATCGTCCGATTTCCACCCACTCGTTCGAATTCCCGTTCCTGCAATACCCGCAGCAGCTTCACTTGTAGCGGGAGGCTCATTTCCCCGATTTCATCGAGAAAGATCGTCCCGCCATGCGCCAGTTCGAAACGGCCCATCCGCGGATGCGTGGCCCCGGTGAAGGCGCCCTTTTCGTGGCCGAAGAGTTCCGATTCCAGCAGATTCTCCGGGATGGCGCCGCAATTCACCGGAACCAACGGGCGATCCCTTCGGAGACTATTGAAGTGGAGCATGCGGGCGACCAGTTCCTTGCCCGTGCCGCTCTCACCTTGAATCATCACCGTGCTGTCGCTGTCGGCGACTTTTTGCACGAACTCCATCACCTGCTGCATCGGCTCACTGACGCCCACCAATTGCTCCAACCGATATTGATCTCGCACGGCCTTTCTCAAAAGATGGTTTTCTTGCCGAAGCCGATGAAACTCCGCCGCCTTTCGCACCACCACCGCAACCGTTTCGAGATCAAACGGCTTCGTAATGAAATCAAACGCGCCGGACTTCATGGCGCGGACTGCGGTTTCGATCGTGCCGAATCCGGTCATCATGATGGGAATGATTTTCGCTTCGAGCTTGGCGAGACGATCGATAATCGCAAGTCCATCAATGTCGGGGAGCTGAAAATCCGTGATCACGATATGGACCACTGACTCCTTGACGGCCTGAATGGCCGTAGTGCCATCCTCCGCAGTAGAAACACTGTATCCCTCCTGCATGAGCGTTTCCTGCAGAATGTCCCGAAGGGCGGGATCGTCATCGACAATCAGCACGTGGGTTTGACTCATATTCGATACCATTGGAGATACGAAGTACGCGGCGGGGTTAGGATAATGACCCAGGGCATCCAATGCAAGTTATATCAATTACCGGACAGTAACCTGACGGGAAGGAGAGTTCTTGACAGGTTCTTCAGCCTATTGGCACTGTTCGGCACGCAGCGTGGCTATGACATCGCGAGCGGGCTGGCGCAGGAGACAGAACGACTAAACCACGCTTAAATATTGACTCTGCAAGACACAGCGGACCACGAAGGAAAACGAGGGCAACCGTCACTAGAACCGAATGCCCCCGACGTTGTCGGCAGGCCGGGATAGCCAATGAGGACTCCGACGCCTTGCCAGACTCTAGGGGTCCGTCATTGGAACATCGAAGAAGGATTCCGCACCCACAAGCCTGGCACGCTCGCGAGAATCTAATCTCACAGGGTTACTCGATCAGATTCTGGAATTCTGTAATAGATGAGAATATCCTTCCGCCCGCAGTTATCGCACTCACCTTCTTGGATAAGAGGAACCCTGCCCCGCTCTGCGATCGTTCCAAACTGAGTCTGGCTCGCCCTGTAGAAGTCGATCTTGTTTTCGGTCCAGGATGCGATCGACGACAACCTGCCACGGCATTGACAACAGAATTTGGCGGTTTCCGACATAATGGAGTCCCCCTTTGACAGTCAGTTGTCTCGGGTTCACCGTGAGGATTGCTACCGTACCTTGTGATCCGGCTACGTGAAACAAAAATGCAAAAACAGGCACTGTTCTTTTTGATGCCAACGGAGGAGTCTTCGAACCGCGCTCAGGCACAGAATTTCAGCTGGTCCATACGAGCGAGTGACAAAGGTATAGCGCAGGCTGTTTAGGCCTATTTGCAGACGGAGCATATCGGGACTGAGAGGGACAGAGAGACATGCCGTCAACCATTCAAGTGAGGTGCTCCAGATGTCAATCATATGCCGGATGGCAATTGGCTACTTCGACCCGTCGCAGATAAGCAAGTACGAGCTCGTTCGGTGTATTGTGTTCGATCGATTGCTAGATTGTGAAAAAGTGGGGCAATTACAAGCGGCATATGATGAGCTCTTCGCTATCCAATTTCGGCTGGCGGATAACCTTGCCGAACTAAGCGTATGTTGTGTCGGGGTTTGTCGACGAACAGTTCTGTACAGTCACCGACACGGTCCAAACCCTTCGCCTGCTGGGCACTGCTTCCGCCCCCACTGAGGAAGTCGGCACCTAGCCGCACCTGACTGAGCTTCCCATCCAAAGAGGCATAGACCGTATGAGCTGGCTTTACGTAAAGTCCCAGTATCGCAAGCTGGAACGACCAAATCGCCATCTGTATTTGAGGTGCACTATGACGCGAACGTGTATGTCGCTTCTCTCAGGCGCGATGCTGGTAGCTTCCTTTCCTCTCGTTCCGGCATTTGCCGAGACAACGGAAAGGCTTGAGACGGTGTGGGAGTGTCCTCAAGCCGACGGCAGTAGCATCTACACCAATAAAGAGCGCGCCGGCTGCCAGGCTTTAACACTCAAGCCGCTCTCCGTCGTCCCGGATGTGGTCACGATGCCGACCAGTCCTCACGCGACCACCGACACGAAGCCCCATCCTGAGCGAATGCCTGCTCAAGGCCGTCCCTCACCGAGATCAGACCGCACTGTGCCAGACTGGGCCAAGGGCTGGTATGCCAGTATTGCACCTTCGGGGTCGGTTCAAGAAGAAGTCTGCTCGCTCTACTCGGAATGGATGCACTTGGTGATGAAGACTCGCGGAGGGTTCTTCTTCGGCTCTGATCCCTCGTATGGAGGTGATATCACCGGGCGCAATCAACGAGGGCCCAGCCACTCCTATTACGATAATGCCCGCTATGTGACGCTGTCGAAACTCTTCGGGAGAGGATTCGTGCCGGTCAATTGCTTCTAGTCGGTGGAGTCGCCATAACAACGACGGGACGCGATCGTGGGGCTGCGCTGGTTTAATGTGCTCGGCTTTGTGATGTTGTTTCTCGCGCTCTTTTTGAATGAAGTGGCCTACCTGAATGTGTGGCACAACTCCAATTATCTCTTGGTCGCTGTCGCGATCGCATACCTCGTGGTTGCCCTCTGCCTCTCATCCTGGAGAGATTCGAATCGCCAGCACACCTAATCAATCCCTCACCGGCCCTTGAATGCCCGCTGGTGATACACGACTTGACTCAAGCCAGCGCGAAAGCGGCCGGAATCCCCTTCGACAAGATCAGGCAGCTATGGCACTGTGCCCGCCATACCTTCGGCGCTCTCGCTTGGCGAGTCTGCAGTACAAAGAGACGGTGATTATGGAGGCCGGAGGATGGAGCCATAGCAAGGCCGCTCAGCGCCATATTCAGCTTCACGATGCAGCATGGAAGGAAGCCGCCGAACGCCTCTCCGCAGTGAAACCGGCAGTGATTTAAAATCCAACCGTGACTAGTACCGGAACTGACACAGGCAATGGGGTTGACAGAGGGACGCAAACTGTTGAAACTAGGCCCACGCTGGCGTAGCTCAATCGGCAGAGCAGCGGTTTTGTAAACCGCAGGTTGGAGGTTCGATTCCTCTCGCCAGCTCCAT
>JACXTT010000267.1_pt1 | contig 85549 bp, 77 predicted proteins | sample 9270951 | NCBI WGS metagenome assembly JACXTT01 (sample SAMN15532306, study PRJNA645909) | rock metagenome | isolation source: weathered quartz diorite | place: Puerto Rico | collected 2017-06-21 | reverse complement strand
GGAGACGTGCGTGAAGCCTGGTCCGAAGACACCACGGACTACGCGACCGTGGATCTACGCTGGAACGCCCGCGACTATACCGTTTCCACGACAATCCCACGCGGAGAACCAGGCTATTTAATTGAGGGGAGCGACGACACGCCGACCGAATCTTGTGAGGTCTGGACCTTCATGCGCGTGCGGGAGGGTCGGTGGTTGCTATCGGCTATTCAACAATAAGCTCCATGCGATGGCGGCTGACTCGCTGAGTCAGCCGCCGATTCATTACCAGAGCCAGGAAATGCGCATAGAGATAGCGGCAGAACGCAACACTTCAATCGTCACTCCGAGTAGCCCCGCCACGTCGAGTTCCGCCAAGGGCGACGCAAACACAACCAAGACCATAAAAAGAAGCTCCGGGGGGCTTCAGCTGAAAAGGTCACGGTGGAGTTGACACCATCAGACATGTTCGGCAACTCAGGTTTTCTCGTTTTTACTGTGCGGTTTGTCGCTTCAAATTCATGCGAAGCGTCTTCATCCCTCCACTGTTCACGGAGTTGCGACCCTTCCCCGTCAGCGACACCGTACCACCACCGAACGTCTCCAGTTCCTTACACCCATGCTTGTTGTACTCGACGACATGGGTCAACGCCGCACTCACGGCCACCTGGTTTTCATGGTTCGGAGTCGTCTTGGTTTCCTGCGGCTCCAGATCGAAATTCTTTTCCTCGACGACCTTCCCGCCCAACTCGCACTTGAATTGAGCATGGCCGGTCAGTGCGGCATCTTTCACCCCGCTCTCCTGATCTTCGACGGCAAATGTCACCACATACTGATCGCTCGCCGCCACCTCGACGGTCTGTCCGTCCTGCACGATGTCTTTTCGCTCTTTGGTCACCACGTTGTACGTCTGCCAGGTAAGAGTCGGTGGTGAAGGATCAGTGCCGGGAATGGCCACCATCGGCACCGGCTTGACACATCCGGCAGACAAAAGGCTGAGCATACCTAGAGACAACACGGACATCCTGGCAGCGAGACGATATGAATTCATGGCGAACTCCTTTGCGTTCATAGAAGTGAGCGGCGGCATGCTAGGCGGTTCGTGGAGAGGAGTCAAGCAGGCGGCGCGAGGATCGGATGGCCGGATCCCTGACCAGGTTGTCCGATCGAGAAGGTTGTCAGCAGATCAATGAATGCGCCTCATTCACCTCGGCTGCGGGCATGAGCAATGAAGCCATGCCCACCACTGTATTACCAAATGAGAGCTGATCGGTACTTTTTGCTTTGTTAAAGTGCAGGCTTGCCGTAGAGGTGGCGGAAACGTACACTCCAAGCTTGACGTGCTAGTTTGCCAAGGGGTGCAGCGTTCCTGTTCATCTTCCGACAGGCGAGATCCAGAGCACATCCGTCCCCGAAACAGTGCACTCCACAATAGAAGTGCGGTTTTATCGCAGGATATATGGGTATCCAGTTGCAGTTCAGACATGTCTTCGGCTGGCCGTCTCTGGCCTGGGTGGCACAATGTTCCGACAACGAGGTGGTGCTCGCGCACGGAAGCCGGGTAGAAACAGGGCCGGAGTGGTTTGCTGAAGCCGTCTGGGATGGTCCATTCGCAGAAGGCCGGTTCGATCAAACGGACGTTGTATTTGGGTCCGGCGGGCGAGTCTCCGGCGGCACCGTGACGTTTGTGTCCTCCGGCTCCACCGTCGATCGCTTGGTTTCCATTCAGGTGCGGAACCATGTCTATGTTTCCAATTCTCTGGTCGCGCTATGCGCCACCCTGAATCTTTCCGTCGACCCCCTTTCGGACGATTACTATTGGAGTTTCCGATCGATTGTCGACGGCCTTCAGAAATACAGATACCTCTTTGAGACTGCTCAGGGCCCTCTACGTCTCACGTACTTTCATAATCTTCGATGGAACGGCCGATCGCTCGAAGTGACGGAGAAGCCGCTCGGTGACAGACGTTTTGCCACCTTCAAGGAGTACAGACATTTTCTGGAAGCCTCGCTGAACGCCATCGGTCGGAACATGATGGACCCACTTCGCAAGTGGCCCTATCGCCCTCTGGGAACTCTCTCCGCAGGATATGACTCTCCCACAATCGCCGTACTGGCCCGCGAAATGGGCAATACAGACGTGCTGACCTTTCAACAGGGAAGAGAAGGCCGTGCCGATAGCGGCGAACCCATCGCGAGGCGACTCGGTCTTCGCGCCATCGTGCTCGACCGGACCGCATGGCGACAGGAGCCGTTCGCGGAAGTGCCGTTTCTTGCCGCCGACGCCTATGGGGAAGAGGTACACTTCGTGGCGGCACGGAGCCACTTGCAGGAACGAGTATTGTTGACCGGGTATTATGGCGACCTCGTGTGGGGCCTCGGCCCTCACGATCGATCGCCCGATATCGTTCGAGGAGATCCGACCGGGCTGGCTCTTACCGAATGGCGATTATGGGTGGGATTTATCCACTGCCCCGTGTTGTTCTTTGGTGTGAGAAATAGCGAGCAGATCCATCGAATTTCAACCGGCGAGGACATGAAACCTTGGAGCGTGGGCGGCGATTATGACCGTCCGTTCTGTCGACGCATCATCGAGGAGGCCGGTGTGGACCGAGCACTTTTCGCTCGAGAGAAGAACGCCACCGCGGTCGTGCTCTGGAACCCCAACGAGGGATTCCTTCCCGACGAGTCCATGCGAGACTACAGGCGATGGTTACAGCACCATGCGACAGGTTGGTTACGGCGGCGAATGATCCCGCCGCATTGGCAGACACAGGCCTACGCCCTGATGTCCCGCCTGCCTGGTGGGTGGAGATTTTCCAGAAGTTCCCGTGATTTCTACCATCTCTTTCCTTGGGCTTTGGAACACGCCAAACGCCGCTATATGAGTATGGGAGCCATCTTTTGACCCACACTGTGTTAGGTGTTGCCTTTTGAAACGGCCATCGATACATGATGATCATGCACAGCGTCTGACGCTGAGTCGCCGGTAAGACCGATCCGCTACAGCACTAGGATGATGACCGAGTCTCCGGCATGCCAGCGAGGATCGGATGGCCGGGACTCTAGCCACGTTGCTTGATGAGTCTGATGTCTCGCTTCGATGCCACCGAGAAGAGCTTTCGGGTTGCGGGAATAGTGCTGGCCAATCATCAGTGGCCGTTCCCTCTCTCCGGATGCACAATCTTTAATCCAAGCACTTCTTCGAATGGATCAAAGTCGCGATCGTTGTGGAGTAATGCGTAGCCTTCAATAAGACAGAACGTTGCAATAAGACAATCGATTGTCCTCCGCACCGTTCTCCCGGCGGCACGAAGCTTCCGATAGTTCACAGCGGCTTCGATGGCTAATTCAACCGTTCCCGTCTCAAAGACGGCAAGCTTCAGAAGTTCTCTCCGCACCGCATTGAATTGATTATCGTTGGTCACTCCTTGCAACACCTCACAAAGAATTAGATCGGTAAGCCCTAATCGTTCGTCGATCAAGCGGGATTCAAGCCAAGTGGTGTGAGGTGTCGCTGCCCCCCGAATGTAATCAACCCAGACCGTCGTATCGACTATGATCATGAAGCGGCCTTGATACGGCCTTCGCGCATCGTATCGAGATCACCCTCCCATGTGATTTTTCCACGTAAGCGGCGAAGGCCTTCCTGTCCTTTTACTTTGATTAGTAATCGGAGACCTTCTTCAACAACAGCCTTCTTGGTCGAAAGACCCGTCGCCTTCATCGCCTGCCGCATGAGACTATTGTCGATCACGATATTGGTACGCATAGGTCCTCCGAATCAGAATGTGTATGATTTCAATTATAATACACATCCTTCTCAGATAGAGCAAGATGAAGAAAAAACGTGTAAAACGATGCGGGCGAAGAAGGGCATGTCGAACGTAGAGTGCGGCGCCGCTCATCAGACCTCGACTCATATCGACAGCCATTTCTGTCAGAGCCACGTTGCCAACCCCAGGCAGCCGAATCGCCTTCAAGTTTTCCTCGGCGGTACCGATACAGGCCATAGCACGGAGGCGAGCATGCGGCTACGGAGTAGCCCGAGAATGTATGTGCGGTATTCCGCCAGCGTCCAGACCGACAACGGCGCAGGTCAGGGAATCCTTTTTGATCTTTCAGCAACGGGATGCAGGATGCAGAGTAACGTGACCCTGACTCCAGGGAGCTATCTTGCGTTGCACATTGAGACCCCCGACGCGGAATCCCCACTTGCCGTGGAAGTTTCAGTCGTTCGTTGGACCAAAGACAACCAGTTCGGGGTCGAGTTCCTTCGATACGCCCTAGGCAACCGTGAGCGAGTCATTGATTTGGTTGAAGGGCGTGAAGCCCCTGCCGTTTCCATTCACGCTAATGAACCAGAACTGCCCCTGATTCCAGTCGCCGCGTAAACTCCTTCTCTTTGAATCTTTGGCCAAAGCGCTCTTGACCGTCCAAACTCCATCCTGTCCAGCTTTTTATCCGACCACGCCTCGGCGGGTACTTATTCCTGCAGAGAAGTTGCGTGGCAGCAGGCCAGTGATCGGAATCAAGCTTGCCGACGCACTTAGGATGCTGGTAGCGGACTAAGAAGGACGCTGCGGCTGGTGACCTTGATTGTTAAGCCAATTAACAAGTGCAAGCCTTGCTAGCTGGTGTGGCATAAAAACTTGCATCATCTGATCGACGGACGGGTTCTACTGGACTTCCCAGGATTTAACGGACACCTTTCCACCAGATTTGATGCGGCTTCAAACATCTCTGGGCAGACCCCGCTTAGATGACTGGGTCGACGGGTGCGATTATAGAACGTCTCGATGTACCCGTCGATTTCCGTTCTGGCAATCTCCCGGGTCTTGAGATGCGCTTCTTGATCCGCTCCTTCTTCAAGGTGCTAAAAAATGATCGGCCACCGCGTTATCCCAGCAGTTGCCCCGCCGGCTCAGACTCGGTTCCAGATGATGCGCATGGCAGAAACGTCGCCACGCATCGCTGCCAAATTGCGAGCCTTGATCGCAGTGAATCAGGACATGCCGGGGCTTGCGACGCCGCACGGCCATGAGGAGCGCGTCCAACACGAGTTCTTGGGTCATCGTGGGCTTTGTTGCCCAGCCAACAACTCGGCGTGAGTCGAGGTCCATCACAACGGCAAGATAGAACCGGCCTTCCCAGGTGCGCACGTACGTGATATCCGTGACCCAGGCCTTGTTCGGTCGTTGGAAAAAGGATTAGGTCGTCGAGCGAAGCAATTCTGATCCTTACCTTATTCAACATGACTTCTTGAAACGGGCCAAGAGCTCTTCGAATGGCACCTCCGGCTTGAGCAACAAGTCTACCACTCGCATCGGATTTTCAGGATCAACGAGTGAAAAAGCCCGCATGTGCTTTTCTCGATGCCATATTTCTCGAATTGTGGGATCCGAAAATTGTTCAGGAGCGACTGGCACCTGTGGGCGAAACCCTCTCGTCACGAACGCTCGAATCATCTTCGTAGTTTCTTCTGGCGCTAGATCTATGGCCAAATCTACATCGGCCGTTGCTCTGGCATATCCATGCATGACAGTCGCAAGCCCACCGACTACGACATACCGCACTTCTGCCGCATTGAGTATTTGAAATATGGGTTCGAAGACCGACACAGGGCTTCTAGCCAATACTGATGAATATAGCAGTCTGTTAACAGGGTTTTCGCTCGCACAAGCCAGAAGGGCTGCTTGGTGCGGAGAGGAGGTGGAGTACGGCACACCAAAAACCTGGACCTGAAATTCTAGGACGTGGATGGGTTGGCTTAATAACTAAGGGGAGTTTGTGAGCCACCGTTCTCTTTCGTCTTTCTGTTCATTTCACCGCCGTCTTTGCCGATTTCCCGGCGTGCAGATATTGATCGACCCCCGCAGCCATTTTGCGGCCTTCGGCGATGGCCCAGACGATGAGTGAGGCGCCGCGTTTGGTGTCGCCGCCGGCGAAGACGCCGTCAAGGTTGGTCATGAAGTTCTCGTCGACCGTCACAGCCCCGCGCGCGTCATACTTCACCCCCAGATCGTCGAGCAGGCCGTTCTTGACGGGACCGGTGAACCCCATGGCCAGCAGCACCAGATCGGCGTTCATCTCGAACTCGGTGTTGGGAACAGGCGTGAACTTGCCGTGGCTGAACTGCACGCGATGCGCGTGCAGCTTGGTAACATGGCCATTGTGGCCGGTAAATTTCGTCGTGGACACACTCCATTGCCGGTCACAACCTTCTTCATGCGCGTGCGATGTGCGCAGTTGCATCGGCCAAAGCGGCCAGGGGGTTGATTCGGCGCGTTGCGGCGGAGGCTCGGCCAGCAGCTCAAATTGATGCGCTTCGACGCAGCCCTGACGATGCGTGGTGCCGAGACAGTCGGACCCCGTATCACCGCCGCCGATGATGACTACCCGTTTGCCCTTCGCGGTGATCGGTTCGTCGCTGAGAGGAATGCCCGCTGTGCGCTTGTTCTGCTGGGTGAGATATTCCATTGCGAGATGCACGCCCTTGAGTTCCCTGCCTGGGATCGGCAACTCGCGGGCCTGTTCGGCGCCCAGGGTCAATCCCACGGCGTCGAACTGTTTGCGTAACTGCTCGCCGGTAATGTCCTTTCCGACCGTGACGCCGGTTTGAAACTTCACTCCCTCAACCTTCATCTGCTCCAACCGTCTGTCGATCACCCACTTCTCCATCTTGAAGTCGGGAATGCCGTAACGAAGCAGGCCACCAATCCGATCGGCTTTTTCGAAGAGGGTCACGTCATGGCCGGCACGAGCTAACTGCTGTGCGGCGGCAAGCCCAGCGGGACCGGACCCGATGATCGCCACCGTTTTTCCGGTTTTGACGACCGGCAAAATCGGGGTGACAAGTCCATCATTGAAACCGCGATCGACAATGTTCCATTCGATGATACGGATGGAAACCGGATCCTCATTGATCCCCAGCACACAAGCCCCTTCGCAGGGCGCGGGACAGAGGCGTCCCGTAAACTCGGGAAAGTTATTCGTCGTGTGCAGAGCCTTGAGTGCATCCTTCCAGCGTCCGCGATAGACGAGATCATTCCACTCCGGGATCAGATTGACCACGGGACAACCGGTATTGCCCTGGCAAAACGGCACACCGCAGTCCATGCAGCGCGCGCCCTGAGTCTTCAGCTTCTCTTCGGAGATCGGCTCGTACATCTCCTTCCAATCGAGCACGCGCAACTCGACCGGCTTTCGCTTCGGGCCCTCACGGGCATATTTCATGAAGCCTTTTGGATCACCCATTTCTTCTCACAGCCCTTTACCCTTCACTCCCTACCTTTTATGTTTCACGGTTCAGTGAACGGCGCTCGCTTTGCGCTTCCGTTCTTCCATGACCCGCTTGTAATCGACCGGCATCACCTTCACGAATTGTGGAACCGTGGCGTCAAATGCGTCAAGGACCTGCTTGGCCTTCCGGCTGCCGGTATACATGAAGTGTTTCGTGATCAATCCGTGAAGCAGCTGTTTGTCTTCCTTGCTCGTCACCGGCTCCAGTTCAACCATGCCGGTATTGCAGCGGCTTTGGAATGTTCCGCCGTCGTCGAGCACGAACGCGATGCCACCGGACATCCCGGCCGCGAAATTGCGCCCTGTCCCGCCCAGCACCACTACCACGCCACCGGTCATATACTCACACCCATGATCGCCCGTCCCTTCGACGACCGCATGCGCTCCGCTGTTTCGAACGGCAAACCGCTCGCCAGCCCGTCCATAGAAATAGGCTTCGCCCTGCGTCGCGCCATATAAGGAGGTATTACCAATCAGAATGGTTTCAGCCGGATTGTAGAGTGCGTCCTTCGGTGGATACACGATGATCTTGCCGCCGGAAAGTCCCTTTCCGATATAGTCGTTCGACTCCCCTTCCAGCGTCAGCGTAATGCCACGCGCCAGGAACGCCCCAAAGGATTGACCGGCCGAGCCGTTGAACTTGATCGAGATCGTATCCTCCGGGAGACCTTCCAGGCCGTATTTTTTGGCGATCTTGCTGGACAGCACCGTGCCCGTCGTCCGATTCACGTTGCGGATCGGCAGTTGGATGTCCACCTTTTCGCCTTTGTCGATCGCCGGCCGACAGAGTTCCACCAGCTCGTTGTCCAGAATATGGTCAAGACCGTGATCCTGCTTCTGCACGCAATATCGAGCCACGTCCGGCCCTACCTCGGGCATGGCCAGCAGGGGCGAAAGATCCAACCCTTTGGCCTTCCAGTGATCGACGGCCTTGGTGATTTTAAGCTTGTCGACGCGGCCGACCATCTCGTTGATCGTCCTGAACCCAAGCTTGGCCATGAGTTGCCGCGCTTCTTCGGCGACGAAGAACAAGTAGTTCACGATATGTTCCGGCTTGCCGTTGAACTTCTTCCGCAGTTCGGGATCCTGCGTGGCGATGCCGACCGGGCACGTGTTCAGATGGCACTTGCGCATCATGATGCACCCTTCGACGATGAGCGGAGCCGTCGCGAACCCATACTCCTCGGCCCCGAGCAGCGTGGCGATCACGACGTCACGGCCCGTTTTCATCTGTCCGTCCGTTTCAACACGGATACGTCCGCGGAGATCGTTGAGCACCAGCGTTTGGTGGGTTTCCGCCAGCCCCAATTCCCACGGAATCCCGGCATATTTGATCGACGACAAGGGCGACGCGCCCGTGCCTCCCGAATCACCGCTGATCAGCACCTTATCCGCGTGGGCTTTGGCGACACCCGCCGCAACGGTTCCGACGCCGACTTCGGACACGAGCTTGACCGACACACCGGCTTCCGGATTCGAGTTCTTCAGGTCGAAGATCAGCTGGGCGAGGTCTTCAATCGAATAGATATCATGATGTGGCGGGGGCGAGATCAACTGCACGCCCGGTGTGGCATAGCGGAACCGCGCGATGTTTTCATCGACCTTGTGTCCGGGTAACTGCCCACCCTCACCCGGTTTCGCGCCCTGCGCCATCTTGATCTGCAATTCGCGCGCATTGACCAGATAATGTGCCGTCACCCCGAATCGGGCCGATGCCACTTGTTTGATGTAGCTGTTCTTCGAATCACCGTTCGGCAGCGGCTTGAACCGCTCGGGATCTTCACCGCCTTCTCCGGTATTACTCTTGCCGCCGAGCCGGTTCATGGCGATTGCCAGCGTTTCATGCGCTTCCTTGCTGATCGATCCGAACGACATGGCGCCGGTATTGAAACGCTTGACGATGTCTTTGGCAGACTCTACCTCGTCGATGGGAATCGGTTGCGGCGCGAATTTAAAATCGAACAGGCTGCGCAAGTTCGACCGCCGCTGACTCTCATCGTTGACAAGTTGGGCAAATTCCGCATAGGTCTTCGCGTCGTTCGCACGACTGGCATGCTGCAATTTATAGATCGTGTCCGGATTCCAATTATGATGTTCGCTCTGAATGCGGTAATGCACCTCTCCGCCGAAATCGAGTTGACGGATCGCCGCCGGTTCGTAGGCCGTCCGATGCCGGCGTAAGGTTTCCTCGCCGATCTCGCCGATGCCGACCCCTTCGATGCGCGATGCCGTGCCCGTAAAGTACCGATCGATGATCTCGTGATTCAACCCGATGGCCTCGAAAATCTGCGCCCCGCAGTACGATTGCACCGTCGAGATGCCCATCTTGGAAAAGATCTTGAGGAGGCCCTTATTGATGGCCTTGATGAACTTGCCTTCCGCCGTCTGTGCGTCGAGCCCTTCCGGTAAATACTCGTCGCGTTCCATATCGACCAGCGTTTCGAAGACGAGATAAGGGTTGATTGTCCCGGCCCCATAGCCGATTAAGCAGGCGAATTGATGCACATCTCGCGGTTCCCCGGTTTCCAGGATGAGGCCGACTTCGGTTCTCGAGCATTCCCGCACCAAATGATGATGGACGGCCGAAATACCGAGGAGGCTGGGAATCGGCGCCCAGGCTTCGTCCACTCCGCGATCACTGAGGATCAAGAACTTATACCCTTCCTTGATCGCCTGCGATGCCTCCCGACACAGCTCGTCGACCGCCGCGCCGAGGCCGTCCGACCCTTCGGCCACGCGGAACAACATACGGAGGGTTTTGCTCTTGAAGTTCGGGTCGGAAATGCCGCGAATCTTTTGGAGATCGGCGTTCGTCAAAATCGGCTGTTGCACCTTGATCCGCCGGCACGATTCAGGCGACTCATCCATCAGATTAGGCTTCGGTCCGATGTTGGTGACCAGCGACATCACCAGCTGCTCACGAATCGGATCGATCGGCGGATTCGTGACCTGAGCGAACAGTTGTTTGAAGTACTTGAACAAGAGCTGCGGCCGATTCGACAGCACCGCCAGAGGCGTATCGGTCCCCATCGACGAGACCGGTTCCTCACCGCTGACGATCATGGGCGTGATGACCATCTTCAGCTCTTCAACCGTGTAGCCGAACGCCTGCTGCCGCTGCCTAATCGTCGGATGATCCGGCTGCGGCACGTTCAACGGCTCCGGTAGTTCGTCGAGCGAGACACCGTATTGCGTGACCCAGCTGCGGTACGGTTTCCGCTTGACGATATCGGCCTTGATCTCTTCATCATCGATAATCCGGCCTTGTACCGTATCGACCAAGAACATACGTCCGGGCATGAGCCGGCCCTTCATTCGAATGTCCTTCGCCGGAGCGGGAAGTACTCCGGCTTCCGATGCCAGCACGACCGTTTCATCTGTCATCACTTGGTAGCGGCACGGACGGAGTCCATTACGATCCAAGGTGGCACCGATCATCTTGCCGTCGGTGAAGCATACGGCGGCCGGCCCGTCCCACGGCTCCATCATTGCCGCGTGATACTGATAAAAGCCCCGGCGATCCAAATCCATTTGTGAGTTCGCCACCCACGGCTCGGGAATCAACATCATCATGGCGTGCGGCAGCGAGCGTCCGCCGAGCAGAAGAAATTCGAGCGTATTGTCCAGACAAGCCGAATCGCTTTGATTCTCGGACACGATCGGGAAGAGCTTTTCCATGTCTTTCCCGAACAGTTCGGAATGAAGACGGCCCTGACGCGCCTTCATCCAATTGACGTTCCCCTTCAAAGTATTGATCTCGCCGTTGTGGCACACGTATCGATAGGGATGCGCACGCGGCCATGTGGGAAAGGTATTCGTACTGAAGCGCGAGTGCACCAGTGCCAGCGCGCTCACCATCCGTTCGTCGGTGAGATCCTGATAGTACGCCGCCATTTGATGGGGCAGTAAGAGTCCTTTATAGACGATGGTATTGGCCGACAGGCTCGACACGTAGACGTGTTCTCGTCCTTGAATCGCCGACTCCTCCACCGCTTGTTCGACCCGCTTGCGAACCACGTAGAGCTTTCGTTCAAATTGGGCATCGTTCAACGCGTCGCGCGCGATGAAGATTTGCCGCATGAACGGCTCCGTGGTTCGCGCTTGTTCGCCGATTTGATCGCTCTTGACCGGCACATCACGCCAGCCGAGCAGGCGCAAGCCTTCCTCGGCAATGATTTCCGTGAACAGCCGTTCGCATAGCCGACGGGAATCTGCATTCGGCGGCAGAAACAACTGTCCCACCCCATACTCACCCTCCCCAGGCAATGACACACCGGCATCACCAGCTACCCGTTGGAGAAAGGCGTGCGGGACTTGCAACAGAATACCTGCTCCATCTCCGGTGTACGGATCGGATCCCTGCGCTCCGCGATGAGTCAAATTCTCCAGTACTTGAAGCCCTTTCCGCACGATGTCATGGGATTTCTTCCCTTTAATGTTGACGACAAAGCCGATTCCACAGGAATCTTTCTCATGCTGGGGATTATAGAGACCTTGCGGGTGTGGAAAACCGGGAAGATTCATATGTCTATCTCATTCACAAATTGAGCATTTTCTCTATTGGATGAAGAATGACACGAGTGAGACACTTTGGGCAGATTCGATCCCATAGTCCTCAGGCTGATTCTCAGTCGATTTTCACGGTGGCATGACCTTACTGGATGGGTCATTCTTCTGTCAAGATTCCGATGTCCTTATCCGCCGTCATTTGCTTGACTTTATTTCCTCGGCTGCCATACCATCCGCGACATGACACAAGGTCCAGTGATTGCGACTCTGCACAGCATGTCCGATGTGTGGGAAGCCTATCGCGCTGAGCTGGATGGAGTTGAGGATCGAGTCCGGAAGAATCTTGACTCCAGCGTGACCCTGGTCAACACCGTTGCCGCCCATATCTTGAGCGGCGGCGGCAAGCGCATCCGCCCTCTGCTTTTACTCCTATCGGCCCGCCTCTGCGGATATCCGGGATCCGAGCACCATCAGTTGGGCAGTATTGTGGAATACATTCACACCGCGACCCTGTTACACGACGATGTGGTTGATGATGCTGATATTCGGAGAGGGAAGCGAACTGCCCGAAAGGTTTGGGGAAATCAGATCAGCATTCTTGTCGGGGATTACCTCTACACCAAGGCGATGTGCAAGGTCGTTGAATTCCAGAGTCAGGGGATCAATGAGGTCCTCGCCGATGCGTGTAAAAAGATGGCCGAAGGCGAGGTGCTTCAGCTGTATTACAACGGAAACCCCTCGATGCCTGAGATTGATTACATCAAGATCGTCGAACACAAAACTGCCGGCTTGATTGCCGCGTCCTGCCGAATGGGTGCTATCCTTGCCGAGGCTTCGGAGGCGCAGGAGGAAGCGTTGTTCCGGTTCGGTCAATACCTTGGTATTGCGTTCCAGGTTGCCGACGATACGTTGGACTACACGGCAAACGGCGAGTCTTTGGGAAAGACGATCGGACAGGACCTCCGCCAGGGCAAGGCGACGCTGCCGCTCCTGCATCTGCTGCAGCATTGTTCGGAGCAGGACAGACAGATGATCAAAGATCGAATGGAAACTCGGACGCTCAGTACATCCGATCTAGAACGCATTCTTTTGCTCATGGCCGATTTTGGATCGATCACCTACGCCATGGATCGCGCCCGAGCCTATATCGCCGCCGCGAAACATGAGCTCGATCGCTTCGACGATAGTACCGCGCGGCGTGCGCTGTCGGTCGCCGCTGATTACATGATTACCCGCGATCGGTAAGTGCCTTTCCGCCAGCCGGAAGTACGCTGGGCCGTGGGAGCGGCACGGCGTATGGCGAAAGAACCCCGCTCTCTCTTGTCACCATCAAACCATCGTCGCTGTTGCGACATTGCAAAGGGGCTGTTCATGTCACAGATCTTTCCGTTCCAGGGGACACTGTTCGACCAGACGATCGTGGGTGCGATCAAGGATGTGGTCGCTCCGCCATACGATATTATCGATGCAGACGGACAGAAGCGGCTCCACGACCGGCATCCCCACAATATCATCCGCATGGAATTAGGACTCGACCAAACCGGCGATAGCCCTGCTCACAACCGGTACACCCGCGCAGCCGCCGCCCTCCGAGCCTGGATCAAAGACGGCATCCTCAAGCGTGACGAGCGGCCGGCCGTCTATTACCACACGATCGAATACAGCCCTCCCTACTCAGCGCCGGATGCGCCCAAGAAGGTATTACGAGGGTTCCTGGCCCTGGCAAAGCTGGAGGCCCTGGACTCCGGGCATATCTATCCGCATGAGAATACGCGCGCCGCGGCGAAAACCGATCGGCTGAACCTCATCGAAGCCTGTCAGACGAACTTCAGCCCGATCTGGTCCCTCTACTCCGATCCGCTCGGTGCCATCATGGGACTCCTGGAAGCCGAAGTAAAAGGCAACCCTGCGCTCTACGATTTTCAAGACGATGCCGGCTGCCGCGAACGCCTGTGGGCCGTGACCGATGCGGCCCTCCTCGGACAGATGACCGATACGATGCGGAGTAAGCCGCTGTTCATTGCAGACGGTCATCACCGCTATGAGACCGCGTTGAACTATCAAAAACTCCGTCGACAGCGGGACAGCGCTCAGGCCGGGCTACAGCCGTACGACTCAGTCTTGATGTTGCTCTCCCAGCTTGAAGATCCGGGGTTGACGGTGTTGCCGACACACCGGGTGGCGACCACTCCCCTGCCTTCCTTGGACCAGATCAAGCAGTCGCTCGGGGAGATGTTCGAGTTTCGAGAGTTTCCCTATACTCCATCCACACAGAGTCAGGCGCGCCACCAGTTTCTGGCCGCATTGAGGACGGAAGGAAAGAACGCTCCGGTGTTTGGCCTGACCCGGCAAGACGACGAGCGATACGTCACTCTGACGCTGAAGCCGGCCCATCGCCCTTCTGCTCAGGCATCACCGCGCGCCAAACTCGACGTGTCGCTGCTGCAACAGCTTATCGTGACCAAGCTCTGCCCGACTCAACAGGAACAAGAAGCCATTCTGTACACGAAAGATGATCACGAAGCGCTCGATTGGGTGGCACGCGGAACAGGGACAGGTGCTTTCCTGTTGAACGCCACGAAGGTTAGTGAAGTCCAAGCCGTCGCGGCGGCCGGTGAACGGATGCCGCACAAATCCACATACTTTTACCCGAAGCCGTTGACGGGGCTCGTGCTCAATGTGATGAGTCGTTGAAGGCGGTGATTCGGACATTCCTCATTCATGGCAGGAACGACTGCCGTGACCGATTCGCCGACAATTGCCCACCGATGACTATTGGCAGGGAGCGGTCCTGATGCACGCGAAGATTCTTATCGTCGACGATGACCCCGACATCGTCATGATGCTCGAGGATCGGGTACAAGCTTCCGGGTATGAAACTGCCGTTGCCTTTGAGGGGCAGCACGCACTGGACCAGATCGTTCACGAGTCTCCCCAGTTGGTTTTACTGGATCTTTCGCTCCCCAAGCTGTCAGGTCTCGACGTGCTCAGACGTCTTTCGCAAATGAAACTGGCGGAGAACCTCCCCGTCATCGTCATGACGGCACACGGGTCCATTGAAGCGGCCGTGGACGCCATGAAAGAAGGGGCGTACGACTTCCTGACCAAACCCCTCGACAAAGACCATCTCCTGCTCGTGATCCGCAAGGCCTTGGAGCGGGACTCGCTGCAACGGCAAGTCGCGTATCTTCGCTCCGAGGTTGACGGCCGCTATGCCGCCATCGTCGGGAACAGCCTGTCCGTGCGGTCCGTCGTGGACGCGGCCCAGCGAGCCGCCAAATCCGATGCGAGCGTCTTACTTCTTGGCCAAAGCGGGACTGGCAAGGAACTCTTCGCTCGATCGATCCATCAGTGGAGCCCTCGGAACGCCATGCCGCTCATCGTGATCAACTGCGTCGCGTTGACGGAGACGCTGCTCGAGAATGAACTGTTCGGACACGAACGCGGCGCGTTTACCGGGGCGGACCGACAGCAAAAGGGAAAGCTGGAAATGGCCGACGGGGGGACCGTGTTCCTCGACGAGATCGGAGACATGTCGCTGCCTCTGCAAGCCAAGCTGCTTCGGGTCCTGCAAGACAGAGAGTTTCAACGGGTGGGGGGCTCCAAGACGGTCTCGGTGAACATTCGCATTATCGCCGCAACCAACAAGGATCTCCGGCAGGCCGTGCGAACAGGCCAGTTCCGCGAAGATCTGTATTTCCGGCTCAACGTCGTGACCCTGACACTGCCGCCGCTTCGTGAGCGACAAGGAGACGTCACGGCCCTTGCGCAGTTCTTCCTGGAGCGCCATGCGAGGGATGCGAAACGACCCGGCATGGCGCTCAGCGCGGCGACGTTGGATACGTTGACTCGTTATCCGTGGCCGGGCAACATTCGGGAATTGGACAATGCCATCGCACGCGCCGTCGTCTTGAGTCCAAAAGATACGATTGAGCCGGATATGCTGGCTCTGCTCGCGGATGACGCCGATCTCCGGAAAAGCAACGATTCCGCATTGCCGTATCTGGACCTGCCCTATCACGAATCAATGGAACACCATAGCCGCTACATCATTGCGCGCGCGATGGAACAGGCAGACGGCAATCAGACAAAGGCGGCCGAATCACTGAAGCTGCAGCGAACCTATCTCGCGCGACTGCTCAAACAGCAAAAAGTCTAGAAGTCCCAACTAGGCGTTGGGCGTTGGGCATTGGCCGGAAGACGTGATCCGACCGAAACCCATTTCAGCTTCGCGGAAGACGCGGTTCGAGCGGAGAGCGGTCTTCCAGACGAATCAGTCCTGCTCGGACATCCTTCTCAGCCTGCGCGTAGCGTTCAACTGTTCCGACATCCGACCAGTAGCCGTGCAGCTCATAGCCCAGTACCGCTTCTCCTCGCTCGATCGCGGCGACATAGGGATCAACGATCGAGGAGGCTACCCCCATCGGAACCTGTTGGAGGAGCCGAGGGTCCAAGATGTGAATCCCGGCGAACATGCGTGGGACGGTCGAAAAGGACCCAACGCGGCCTTTTCCCGTGATGCGCAGGATCTGCTCGTTGTCCCCCATCTCCACCAACCCCCAGCGGACAGCCTCCGCATCCTCCCGGAGCACCAACGTCGCCGCCGCTCGGCGTGTGAGATGAGCATCGCGGAGTGCCTCGAGATCCAATTCAACCAGCGTATCACCGTTGAGAACCAAAACCGGCTCCCCTGAAAAATGAGGCTCGGCTTGTTTGATTCCGCCGCCCGTTCCCAGGATGACCGGTTCACGTGAATAGGTGATCCGAACCCCGTATTTCGAGCCGTTGCCCAAGGCCTGTTCGATCATTGAGCCCAGATAGTGAAGGTTGATGACGATCTCATGAAATCCGTGTCGCTTCAGTAACAGCAGGTTCCAGACTATAAGCGGAGTTCCTCCAACCGGCAGTAACGGTTTCGGAATGGTATTGGTCAGCGGTCGGAGGCGGGTTCCAAGACCAGCCGCAAGGATCATGGCCTTCATCGACATCTCGTCAGTCCTGAGGCTTGACTGCCGGGAGCGAGCCGATCACGGACTGAGTATACTGACCCAGCACCGTTTATTGCAGCTCCGGTACATACGGGATGAGGTGTCTCCGGAGTGTTTCCAACTCCGGATATTTTTGAAGATTGCGTCTAACGTAGCTCAAGACACGGGGAATATCCGTCAAAAATTTCGGGTTGCCTTTGACCCGATCGATGTAGACGAACCGCCCGGCTGCCTTCAGATTACGCTGAATGCTGGTGAGATCGAACAGGCGCCGGAATGCAGCACGATTGGTCCAGACAAAACGCCGCTCAGCCAGTTGATCGAGATAGTACTCCACCAAATCGTCGACGAGGGGTTCATCAAGCTGAATGTAGGCATCCCGGAGGAGCGATGCCAGATCGTAGGTAGCCGGTCCCATTAAGGCATCCTGGAAGTCGATCACTCCAAGCCGCAGCCCATCCACCATCAAGTTGCGGGAGTGATAGTCACGATGCGTGAAGACGCGCGGCTGGGCGGCCAATTGTTCCGCAATGTTCTCGAACCCGCGGCGAATGGCCGACGCATCCACGTCGGACAGCGGTTTTCCGTTGCGCGCTTCGATCCCATACTCAAGAAAGTGATCGAACTCCCACATCAGCAACGGCACGTCGAAACTACGGTGAAACGCCAGACATTTCGGATCCGCCGGCGTCGTCGCCTTGATCTGCATTTGCACCAGGACATTGATGGCCTGCTTGTAGCGAGACTCCAAGCCGGGCGCATCTGCGCGGCTGACGGCCTCCGCCAAGGTCACATCTCCGAAATCTTCCAGATAGAGCAGTCCGCCGGAGTGATCATAATAGTGGAGCGCGGGCACCGGGACATTGATTTTAGTCAAATGCGACATGATGTTGACGAACGGCAGTTCCGAGATCTTGTGCATCGAGCTGCTCACCGCCTCTTCAGACTGCTTGAATCCTTCCGGTTCAGCCAACTGCATGACGATGACGGAATGCGGCGGCCCACCGGCAAGGGTCGCTCGATAATAGCGCCGATTGGAGGCATCTCCGGCCAATGGCGTCACGGTCCTCAAGCCGAGACCCGGAGGAAGGTGAGTCTCGACAGTGTTTGCGATATGGGTTGGATCCGGTGGGGACAGCGGAGCCTTGGAAGGAGTCGTGTTGACCGTCGGCATACTCGGCAAATTATAGCGAGCCGCCTGCGACTTGTCACGAAGACGCCGGATTCGCTCGAGGCTATGATTGCGCTTCCGGAAGGGAGCGCGCAGGCCTGAGGTTGTACGCCCAATGCATGGCGGTCGCTCCGATCGTGCCGCCGATCGTATCCGCCAGCCAATCGAGCCAGCTCGAGTCCCGCAAAGGAACGAACGATTGGTGGATCTCGTCACTAATCCCATAGAGCGAAGACAGCAGGATAGCCATGGGAATCGCTTGCTGTCTCCACCAGTCGCTTCGGTTGCCGCGAAGAGCCCGATAGCACAACGCCCCAAGTACCGCGTAGGCCGCGACGTGAATCACCTTGTCACTGAATAGGGTGACGAACGACGGGAGGTGTTCTTCGGGATGAGACTGAGATGACATATAAAAAATGAACGCCGCATAGGCACAAACCGGCCCCCAATAACGTAACAAGATCATCATCCTATTCCTTCACCCTTGATACGTGGAAAATCCGGCTCATTGATTGCAGGCCTATACTCCCTATGACATACTGCCAAAAATGAAGGGAAATCGGTATCGATGAAGCACGTCCACGTGTGTCTCTTCTGGCATATGCACCAGCCGTACTATACCGACCCGTTGGCGGGGTCAGCCAGTATGCCGTGGGTGCGTTTGCATGCGACCAAAGCTTATTATGATATGGCCTATCTCCTGGAACAATTTCCAGCGGTCCGATCGACATTCAACTTTACCCCGTCGCTCCTCTTACAACTTGAAGAAGTCGCAGGCGGTACGGTCCTCGATCTGTTTCTTGAACACGCGCAACGACCGGCGGCCGACCTGACCCTTGAGGAAAAAGCCTTTCTCGTCCGGCATTTCTTTTCAGCCAATTGGGCGACAATGGTACGCCCCTATCCACGGTACCATGAATTGCTGGTCAAACGCGGACTGGAACTTCATGGGGATGATCTCCGCCGCGTCGCCCGTCAATTTTCCACACAAGAACTGTTGGATCTGCAGGTGTGGCACAACCTTGCCTGGTTCGGGTACGGCACTGTTCGACAATATCCACGATTGGCCGCCCTACGCCAGAAAAATCGTGGCTTCACAGAGGACGAGAAACAGGAAATGTTGGCGCTCCAGCGCGCGGCCGTCCAAGAAATCGTGCCCCGGTATCGAGCGCTCATGGAACAGGGGCAAATCGAACTGACCACGACTCCCTTCTTTCATCCTATTTTACCGCTGGTCATCGATACAGACATCAACCGGCGCGCCAGACCGGACCTCCCTCTGCCGGCTCGCTTCCGCGCGCCTGAAGATGCAGCGGCCCAACTTCGGGAGGCCGTCGGTTTCCACCAACATACCTTCGGCCGCCCCCCGACCGGCCTCTGGCCATCCGAAGGGTCGGTCTGTCCCGAAATGCTTCCCCTCGTTCACCAGGCTGGCCTGCGCTGGTTGGCGACCGACGAAGGCATCCTCGCCCGTACCCTGGCCATGTGCGGCCGGCCATGGCACCGGCACTCGGCCCTCTACCAACCGTACCATATTGGCGAAGGCGAACAATCCCTGACCATCCTCTTCCGCGACCGTGAGATCTCCGACGCGTTCGGATTCGTCTACCATAAAACGACACCCGAGTCTGCTGCCGAAGATGTCGCGCGACGGCTTCGAGGCATCATCCATGATGCGCCGCAGGATCGGCTCGTCATCGCCATTATCTTGGACGGTGAAAACCCTTGGGAACATTATCACGACGGCGGCGAACGATTTCTTTCGCTCTTGTACGAGAGTTTGACCAGCCGCAATCTGGAGAAACCCGGACAGATCACCGTCCAGGCTTCAACGATTTCCGACGCGATCGCGTCCGTTCCACCCAGACAGCACCTACCCAGTCTCCATTCCGGATCCTGGATCAATTCCGACTACAAGATTTGGATCGGCCACTATGAAGACAATCGCGGGTGGGACCTTCTCGGTCACACCCGCACACAGCTGATGGAACGCGCTCCGGATCTTCCATCTGAGCGCGCGCAGGCGGCGTGGCGGGAACTCCATGCCGCGGAAGGCAGTGACTGGTTTTGGTGGTACGGCGACGATTTCGATACCGATTTCAAGCCGGAATTCGACCGGCTCTTTCGAACGCATCTCCGCAACGTCTGGACGCATATGGGAGCGCCGCCTCCTGCTCAATTGAACCTCCCAATCTGCAATAGGACGCCCGTCTCCGAATCCGATGTGGTTCAGCAGCCGGTTGCGCTGCTCACCCCGACGATCGATGGCACGGTGACCGACTTTTTCGAGTGGCGCGGTGCCGGCAGCATCGGCACCCAACCTCCGCTTGGAGCCATGTGGAAGGCCGACGGACTCTTCACCGCAATCCGCTTCGGCTGGACCCAGGACCAATTTGTGATACGGTTCGATCCGGACGAGACGGCTGCCAAGAAACAAGGCCTGGAAGTCGACATCACGTTGCAAGGACCACACTCGACGTTTCGACTCACCTTCTCGCTCGCTTCTCCGGGGCCGGGAGAATTTCTCTTGTCTCACCAGACCGACCCGCAAGCCTGGCAGGAGATCGGCTCCTATCGGTCGATCGCCTTCCGCTCGATTCTCGAATTGGCCATCCCCTGGAAAGAGCTCCACCTGGGACAAGGGCAGACGGTTCAGATGGCGATCGTCGTCCGAGAACATGGGCTTGAAGTGGCCCGCTACCCCGGCCAACGCCCGGCCATCCTCACGGTGCCGGGGCCTGAATTTGAAGCAGGACTGTGGAGAGTCTAAGAGGAACCCCGCTCCATGTTGAGGGCCGGTTTTAAGTTGTGAAATTGTTCTCTCTCTGGAACACTGGGCACTCGAAACTTTTGAAGATTGTGGAGCCATCATGCCGGATCTGAGACGTGATCCCGTTGTCGGTCGCTGGGTGATCATTTCCACCGAACGGAGCGGCCGCCCGCATGACTTCGTCACGCTCCAGCCGGCCCGACCGATCTCCACAGCCCTCTGTCCCTTTTGTCCCGGACAGGAGCGGCTGACGCCAAAAGAAATCATGGCCTATCGGCCACAACCGGCCTCACCCAACTCTCCCAACTGGACCGTGCGTGTGGTTCCCAACAAATTCCCCGCGCTACAGGTCGAGGGGGACATGGACCGGGAAGGGATCGGCCTGTATGACCGCATGAACGGCGTGGGAGCCCATGAAGTTATCATCGAAACGCCCAACCATGTCGAAGGCCTCGCCGATCTGACGGCCAAAAAAATCGAGGACATGTTGTGGGCCTATCGCGACCGCATGCTCGACCTCAGAAAGGATCTGCGGTTCCGCTACATTCTCATTTTCAAAAACCACGGCGCCTCCGCCGGTGCCACGCTGGAGCATAGCCACTCCCAACTGATCGCGTTGCCGATCGTCCCGACCAACGTGCAGGAGGAACTTGACGGATGCCGCACGCACTACCAGAAGAAGGAACGCTGCATCTACTGCGACATCCTCCGGCAGGACCTCTCCGATGGGGATCGCATCGTCGCCGAGAACCCTGAGTTCATCTGCATGACCCCTTTCGCGCCGCGCTTCCCGTTTGAAATGTGGATCCTTCCCAAACGCCACGCCGCCTATTTTGAGGAGAGCCAGAAGTCGCAGTTCGAATTCTTGGCCCCTATCCTCTCGGAATCACTCCGGCGCATGGATAAGGTCCTGGCACGCCCTTCCTACAACTTTATCCTCCATAGCTCTCCCCTCCATGAAAAGACCGGCGATTACTACCACTGGCATCTGGAGATCATCCCCAAGCTGACACAGGTTGCCGGCTTCGAGTGGGGCACGGGCTTTTACATCAATCCGGTGTCGCCGGAAGAAGCCGCAAAGTTCCTGCGCGAAGCGGGGATCTAGGTGCCGACGCGTTTTCGTCTCGAAGACCCCGCACTGGCGACTACCCTTCGTCGTCTCGAACACACTATCCGTCGCGGAGGCGGGAGAACCTGGTTGGTCGGCGGCTGTCTACGCGATCTTCTGCTCGGTCGACAGCCCCGCGATCTGGACATCGAAGTCGCCGGTCTCCCGCCCGGCCACGTCCACGCACTGCTCGCCGAGCACTTCACCGTCCAGTTCGTCGGGAAAGCGTTCGAGGTTTTCAAACTGCAGGGCCTGCCGGTCGATATCTCCCTTCCCTCGCGTCTCCTCGTTGATGACACATCCGGCGCGGGCCTCGCACGGCAAGCCGATCCCGGTATGCCGATCGACGAAGCGCTGGCACGACGCGACTTCACCATCAATGCGATGGCGTGGGACCCGGACACCATGGAGCTTCGCGATCCGTTCAACGGTCGCGAGGACCTTGGCGCGCGCGTTCTGCGTCATGTCTCAGACCGGTTTGCCGAGGATCCGTTGCGAGTCCTGCGCGGGATGCAGTTGTCCGCCCGCTTTGAATTGACCGTTGCGCCGGAAACGGTGGCTCTGTGCCGAACCCTGTCCCAAGACCGGCAACCAAGCGAACGACTCTGGGAGGAATGGAAGAAACTGTTGCTCCAAGGCGTCAAGCCTTCTATCGGCCTGCATGTCTTGCTGGACTGCGGATGGCTCCACTTCTATCCGGAGCTCGCGGCGCTACAGGACTGTCCGCAAGATCCGTTGTGGCACCCGGAAGGCGACGTCTGGATTCACACCCTGCGCTGTTTGGATTGGTTCGCTGCGGAACGAACCGACAATGACCAGGACGACCTCATCGTCGGTCTGGGCGTGCTCTGTCACGACTTCGGCAAGCCGAACACGACCGTCGAGGAATTTGGGCGCATCAGTTCGCGCGGACATGAAGCGGACGGAGCGGCCCCCACACGAAGTTTTCTCGAGCGGCTGACCACCCAGCAGGACGTGGTCGACGAGGTGCTTCCCCTGGTGTGTTGTCACCTTCGACCCCGCGCGCTCTATGACGCGAGGGCATCGGACAGCGCGATCCGCCGACTCGCCAGACAGGTCACACGTATCGATCGTTTAGTGCGCGTGGCACGGGCTGACCACGCAGGCCGTCCGCCGAAAGAGTTTGACGGGTTTCCCGCCGGCGAGTGGTTGCTGACCCGGGCAAAACAGCTGGAGGTCGATCATCAGGGTCCTATTCCTCTTGTGATGGGCCGTCACCTGCTGGAATTGGGGGTCCCGGCTGGCCCTGATATGGGCCGGCTGCTCGATGAGTGCTACGAAGCTCAACTGGACGGAGCCTTTGCCACATTGGACGAAGGCCTCGTCTACGCCAAAGCCAAGTTTTCAGCTTCGCGCTAGTTGGCTTTGCCCTCCCTGAGATGTTGAACGTTCGCTCTCATTCCCCTGAAACCCCTTGCCCCGCGATCGCTGTCCCGACTATTATCCTCCCATGCAAGTACACCTGAATCATCCTTCCCGATCGATCGAAGTCAAAGGTCCGAAACGAGTCAAGGAGCTCCTGCGCGACTTGAATCTCGTCGTCGAAGCACACTTGGTGATTCGTGGCGACGAACTGGTCACCGAAGATGAGATGCTCTCCGACAAGGATCAGATCGAAATCCGACCGGTCATTTCGGGCGGATGATACCGGCGCGCAGCCTAGACGGCTGGGAAAATAGCCGCTTCGCAGCGGGATACCGATCTCCCTCTCTCACCCGTTTCTGGACAAATCCGAACAGTTTCTCTCGCCTAGGCAATTACCTAGACCAACTCGCTTCCGAACGCGCTCAATGAGGCAGTTTAGTCAGGCCTCTACCATTCTGCTACAGCGCTCTGTAGGGAAATCCATTCGCGCTTTTATGAGAAAGATTTTGTAACTCACTGATTACCCAGAGCTCTAGGTTTCATGTTGTGAATAGATCGGAACGGCACTACCCTTGCTGATATGTCTCCCAAGTGCCGACGAATGGCACACATTTTTACAACTATCTTACAGGGGGTATCTCATAATGAAGAGCATGTTGATGGCAGTTATGGCAGTGGCAGTGGCAGTCACCTTCAGCGCGCCTGCCTTCGCCGGCGAGAAGAAGGAAGAGAAGAAGAGCGGCCACGTGGTGGTCTACGGCGAAGAGAAGAAGGACGAGAAGAAGGGCAAGGCCGATGAGACCTTCGGCGACAAGAAGGAAGAGAAGAAGGGCGGCCATGCCGACACCTTCGGTGAAGAGAGCAAGGACAAAAAGGGCGGCGGCAAGTAAGACCGACCTTATCCAGCAAGGTTAGTCAATTGGGGGCTTTCTACGGCGTAGGAAGCCCCCAATTCATTTCTCCCACCCGTCCGTGCGTGCCAGTTGATCCAGCTTTCAGCCGATCCTCACTTGACCCCTTCTCTCCCGGAACTGTATAACCACTTCCTCTGGTACGTACTGAGACAGACGCGCTGGGTGCTGAGACGAGACTCCATCCGTCACCATCGTCCTCAAGCGAGCCCTGTCCCTCAGACTCATACCGCAGCAGTGATTCGGCATGCGCCCGTAGCTCAATGGATAGAGCACCAGACTACGGATCTGGGGGTTACAGGTTCAAGTCCTGTCGGGCGCACCAAACCGCACTTCGTGTGGGTCGCGGGCTATTCAGGCGCAGCCTCTCTTCGATTGCCGCCCGCGGAAGAACACCTCCAGTGCTTCCTGCCCCGCTCCCCCGCTGACGGATCTGGGCCCATTACATTCAGTCCTGTCGGGCGCTCCACAATCTGACCTGCCCCTCGCCTCTCGAACGCGGAAGGGTACCCCGGGGATCTCGAACAGGAACCGAAACGATTTAGAAAGCGGGTACGCACTGGGCACGAACGGTGCACGTAGTTTGGCCTATCCGATGCACGAATACTCGCACGCGACACAGACGGGTTCTTGCTTGAAACGGGTTTACACGCCGGCCTAGCACGGCAAGCGCGCTCTATTTACTGGAATGAATTTTCGTCAGAAAGGATCGGGAGAGCTACCACGCCACGATACGACTCTCGCACCTATTCACTTCTGCTTTAGTTTCCAGTGTTACCAGTCACTCCCTCCAACTCCGCCATTTAGATATAACTATGTACGTTAGTCCTAGAATGGCCCCCACCAAGAACGGTTCGATAATCCATGGCATCATATCGTCACCTCTTTGCCATATCATCACTGCTACAAAGCACATGGCTGTCGATTGCGATTGACATGAAACAAGGCCCCCCGCCAAAGCCTGTGACTAAGAATGCCACTTCATGATACGCTTTTAACTTTTGAGGAAATTCAAGAAGATCCACACGATCACTCCTATAGAGCGGCTCACGCGATTGCTGGCTTGCCAACCCAAGAAATCTGAGGACTTTTGTAGATGATACTCGCACCTTGCGCAAAAAGCGAATGGCCACCGGGGACAGAGCCCGTTGTAGGGCAACTGTCCTCGATTAAGACCTGTCTGAATTGATTTTTTTCAACAAAGGTATGGTCGTTAGGTCTAGCGGGAGCACCCCCTTCTAGAGTCCCCAATAGATCTTCGTCTTTTTTGTAGTTTCAGAAAAATCTAGACGACGGGTTGCGCAAGGGGGGGGGGCATCGTCGTAAGCACATGTCCACCGGTGTCCCGTGGTGTCCTCCATATACTGGGGTTTTTGCAATTACCCATGTGTTTCTTCTTTGCGAATTGGGTCACCCCTGAATCGTCAGCCTCAGCCTATCCCCTCAAAACTCCGCATCATCGAGGGTGTACTCTTTCCGAGACCGTACTTTCATTACCCGCACGTCCCAAATGAGCCCGCCGAAGGGATAGAGGATGATTTTCTCGGATTCTGAGAGGCCTTAAGACTTCTCACCGCGGATGACCAAATTTAGCATGATGGGGAACACCATGAGATAGAACAACAGTAGCCCTCCCAGCAGGAGCTGACTGTGGACTTGTAGAGGATTCGCGATGGCATCGTGCCCTTTCCAAAGATGCTTGGTCATAAGGTCACACGCAAATCCTGCGACACCCAGCGCATACCAGAACCGCCACCGACGCGTGGTATACAGCGCCTGCTCTCGTCGGTGGATTAGAAAAACCTGGGCGAGGAGCCCAACGACAGCGGGGTAGGCGGCCCACTCAGGAATCCGGTGGGGCCCCACCAGCATGATCGAGGCGAACGTCGCCACGAAAATCAGAATGGTCCCAAACAGGAATCCCCGGCGGGTTTCTGAAAGGATTGTGCGCAGGCCTTCCATTATCGATCCTTGTGTCGATGCGGACCGCACAATCCGCACAACGGACAGCGAGTGATGATTCTCGATCGCATAAGGTCCCTACTCCGCTTCCGTGCCAAATGACCGTAGGTGTTTTGGGCGCTCTTGATAGAACAACCCCATTGCATCATAACCAGTGCATGAAGGTCCATGGCCACAGTGTATTCGGTTCGGGGCAAGATGGGGGACATGAGGACGGGAGGGATAGATCGGAACGTAGGAGCTCTATGCGTGCCGATGCCATCGGATGAGAGCGAGCCGCACGATAAACATGTCGCCAGGCCGAAGCGCTGACGACAGAGTAAGCCCGTTGTCGACCCGTACTGTGATAGAAGTCAACTCCGTCGCTTCCAGATCCAAGACTCATGTACCAGCTTTTTCGTTCCTGTTTTTTTTCACGTATGTCTTTCGGGGACTTGGAAGATATTCGAGGTTGCCGCCGGACACCAGCACCGCGATGTGCTTTCCACGACGACTCATTGTCGGTTGCAGGACCGCGGCGAGAGCAATGGGGCCAGCAGCAAGAGTACGCCTTTACCGGGGCGTGGGAACCGGCGCATGTTTCGTTGGATCGTCCGGGTGAGAGATGACGGCATCTTGTTTAAGGGGTTTCAGTGTCAGCTGCAGGATGTGGCCCTGCTGCCATGCATCGGCACCTGACGCGACCGGGGGAGCCACGATACTTTTTCGGTCCTTGCGCTTGTCCTTGCTGTGAATCTGGAAGCGTCGATCGCGCGCCGCGACCAGACCGGCCTGTGCTTGGCCATCGGCGGTAAAGCCCATCATCAACAACGGATGGCCCAACGGCAGCACGAGGCTGTGATCGGTATGCCAGGTATGCCACGTCTTTCCGTAGGTTCCAATGAGCTTTTCCATGAACTCGTGCTCTGCCTGCTGCGGAATCCCGGGGGCGACGAGTTGCCCGCTTTTGACCTCATGCACGTGGCTATGCCACAATTTTTTTTCGTCAGGCGGCAGCATCTGAAAGAGCCGTTTGCTGATGATGTACTCCACCCCGATGATCTTCGCGTCCTTCGTATTCCCGTCGAAAATGACGCATTGGTTTACTTCCTCGTTGATCATGGAGCAGAAATGGTGAGCTTCCACTTGGGACTGTATCTGGCCGTTATAAAAGTGGAACCCATCTAAATAGATGTTCAAAGCGTCAATGGGCAGCTTTCCTTGAAGCACAACCCCTCCGGTCTCCATCAGAGGAGCCTTTGTTGGCGGCGTTTTGTCTGGAACGTCCATAATTGACGCGGGGTTGTTCCCCGCACATGCCGCGAAGGCACAGGCGACGCTCAGGAAGACGTAAGATTTCACGCCACGCGACATTGCAGGCATGTGGTAGCCTCCTTCGTTGCTCACGATGTAAGGCACAGGGTCTTTTCCCGCAACGCGAGATGCACATCGCGGAGGAGACTCCTGATTCTTTAGCTGGGACCAGGAGGATCTTCACGATCTTCTCCGGTAAGCACCTCGGCTTCCTCGGCTTCGAGTGCTTCCAGCTCTGTCACAATGGTCTGGAGAATCTGTCGGCGTTGCTGGAGCCCCTTTTTGGGAATGTCTCGCGTCAATGGTTCCTGAGCGGATTCCGGCAAATTGACCAGCGCTTCGGCCTCGCCTACAGTGGCGTATTTGTATGATTCCACGTATCGATGATCGGCACCGTAGATTTTGATCAACATCTCTTCGGTATCGGCATCAAACTGGTCGAAGGAGGGATAGACGTCCGTGTGGCGGGCAAGGCCTTCGAGTTTCACGATCTGCGACTTCAGCGCATCGCTCCGAGATTCCGAATGATACATAGAATTCACCTCGACCATACCTGCATCTCCTTCCGCTCGGTCCCATCGAATGGCGCGGTTTCCCCGCCCGTCCGAACAGGCGTGCATGTCGATACGTTGATGATGGCAACAGCCGGTGAGTGAACACGAGAGGTGATTGTAGCGTCAGGGCCGAAGACGACGGTACTAGCCGTCCCCCTAGGTCCCCGCAGGAATCCAGCCGCTCATGTTTCGTGGCTTATCAAAAAGATGCTTGCCCGTGAAGGTGGCGGAAACGTACACTCCACGTGATGGTCTGAATGACCGGTCTAATGATCGGTTTTAGGAAGAGGACCTCGCGCTTTTACCGCGTGCTCCCGTCTCCGGCAAATCGCAATCATACATTTGCACGTAGTGTGTTATCGCAGGATATCAGGATCTATGGCCTTCCAGTTGCAGTTTAGACATGTCTTAGGATGGCCCCCGCTGGCGTGGATGGCGCGATGTTCCGATACCGACGTGGTGCTCGCGCACGGGAGTCGGGTAGAAACCACGCCGGAGTGGTTTGCTGAAGCGGTATGGGACGGTCCGTTCGGAGAAGGGTGTTTGGATCAAACGGACCTCGTGTTTGGGTCCGGCGGTCGACGTTCTGGAGAAACCGTCACCTTTGTGTCCTCCGGCTCCACCGTCGATCGCTTACTTTCCATCCAGATCGGGAAACATGTCTACGTTTCAAATTCTCTGGTCGCGCTGTGCGCCGCGTTGAATCTTTCGGTCGATCCCTTCTCGAATCATTACTATTCGAGCTTCCGCTCGATTCAGTACGGCATTCAAAACTACACACCGCTCCTGCAGACGACCCACGGACCGTTACGCCTCACATACTTTCACAATCTTCGATGGGATGGCCGATCGCTCGACGTCATTGAGAAACCGTTTGCCGACAGAACCTTTGGCACGTTTGAAGAGTACCGAGGTTTCCTGAATGCCTCACTCAACGCCATCGGTCGGAACATGGTAGATCCCCTGCGCAAGTGGCCCTATGCCCCGCTGGGCACTCTTTCCGCAGGGTACGACTCCCCCACGATCGCCGTCCTGGCCCGAGAAATGGGCAATACGGAGGTACTGACGTTCCGGCAGGGGCGCGAAGGACTGGCGGATAGCGGTGAGACCATCGCCGCGCGGCTCGGCCTTAGTGCTATCGTGCTCGACCGGTCAAGCTGGCGACGGGAGCCATTTGCCGAGATTCCATTTCTTGCCGCTGACGCGTATGGGATGGACGTGCACTTCGTTTCGGCGCGATCGAGTTTGCAAGGACGGGTCTTACTGACCGGGCACCATGGGGACACCGTCTGGGGGATCGGCGCCCTCGATCGGACGCCGGACATCGTTCGCGGAGGCGCACCGTCCGGGCTCGCGCTTACTGAGTGGCGGCTATGGGTAGGATTCCTCCATTGTCCGGCATCGTTCCTTGGCGTGAGGAATATCGAACAAATCCATCGAGTGTCCATCGGCGAAGAGATGACACCCTGGAGTGTCGGCGGCGATTATGACCGTCCGTTTTGCCGACGGATCGTCGAGGAGGCCGGTGTCGAGCGCGACCTCTTCGGTCGAGAGAAGAATGCCACCGCTGTTGTGCTTTGGAATTCCGACGAAGGGTTTCTTCCCCATGAGTCCATGCAAGACTACACACGATGGCTACGGCACCATGGTGTGCCCGGGTGGGAGCGAGGTCGAATGCTTCCTCTCAGTTGGAGGGCTCATGCGCACGGCTTGATGTTGTATCTGAAGGGCGGGCGACAGTTTCCGAATTACTTTTTCAACCTCTTTCCTTGGGCACTGGAACACGCCAAACGGCGCTATATGGGCATGGGGACCATTTTTTGACCCACACGACATCGGGTGGTGCCTTTGAAAAGGCCCTACCTGCTGTTCAATTGCCTACGTTTTCAAGGGAACTGCTTATCAGCTCTTCGACCCATAGCGCAACAAATCATAGACTCGCCGGAGTGCCTTGACTTCTGAAAGCGACTTTCTCATCGAGAGAAGCGGAGCCCGGATGGCGCTTCGATAGCGGCGCGTGTGATATCGAAACATGGCTTCTCTTGGAAGTCTATACCGCATCCCTTCTTCCACGGCGTATACGCAAGGGCTGCACATGCCGCAGGGCATGCCGTTTATTGGCTTGTGACAAAACCATGTTTTTTCCAAAATCTCGAGAAACCCATGTTGTCGCGCCATATCTCTCATGTGCGTTTTGGAGTAGTCGAGAATAGGGAATTCAAATCGGAGGAATATGCTTTCGTCTCCGGTCACACGGCGCTGCAACCGATACCCCCCTTCCGACGTCTGCTCAATATGTCCCTTCAAGAAAGAATAGAGCTTGTCATCTATGTGCACACTGAGTTCTAAGTCGGTGACGTCTTTCGCTTTGGCATAGCGGGCTAACCAATCATACTGATACCCCAAAAAAGCTCTTTCCTTCAGCCGCTTCCAGGCACTCGATATTTCGGGATCTTCAGGGATCTCATTAGCAGAAGTGATTTGGAGAGGAGCGATTCTCGCATACGCCTCTTTGTGAGAAGTCCTCAGCATAGCCTTGATATCAGATATCGCTTGGAGCTCGCGGATGCTTGATGGTCTGGTGGTATCAATGATGTAGTGCGGTTCTACTCTCTTTCTATCGACCAAGGTTGAATACAGAACTCTGAATGTCGAGTCCCACCCCCCTGTCCAAAGTATTCGGACACATCGGTCATTCGACGCGTCGAATGTACTTTCATTGACCCGTGTCATATGCTTCATATCGACACCCGCTGCGGGGCTCCTGACATTCTGACTTCGTCACACTATCGACTTCCCCGCTGAACAACCTTGACGTCTCATGCCCCGTAGATTCAGCCTCTAACAACCGGGCGGAACCCTGGACGGGAAGGACCGCCCGTTGAGACAGCGTCTCCATTTTTTCATGCATTCACCCTTCATATCCAGCCCAATGAGTCGTAGTCTAAAGACCGGACACCCGGCACCGGGGAAAAGCGATCTGCTAATACACTTGGACAATGAAACATTTAAGGTACCGAGTCTCCGGCATGCTGGCGAGGATCGGATGGTCGGCGCTTTGGCCACGTTGCTCGATGAGCCTGATGTCCCGCTTCGCGTCGCGCGCGGCGAGGCGAATGCTGTTCCAGAGATCCGCCTCGGAAACAGGATGGGAACAACTGCATGTAACCAGAAACCCGTCCGGCTTCAACAATTTCAAACCCAACAGATTGATGTCCTTGTACCCCGCCAATGCCCCGGCCAACGCCTGTTTGCTGCGAGCGAAGGCCGGCGGATCGAGCATCACGAGGTCATACCGTCGCCCCGCCTTCACCAGCCGGCGCATTTCTTCAAACGCATCAGCTTGGCGATAGATACATCGATCCTCTACCTGGTTCATTGCTGCATGCTTGCGCGCCATGCCGAGCGTGTCCTGACTGACATCCAGCCCCTCGACCGACACGGCACCGGCGAGAGCCGCATGAATGCCGAATGCGCCGGTATGGCAGAACACCTCCAACACCTCCGCGCCTGCCGCCAACTTGGCTGCCGCCAGGCGATTCTCCCGTTGATCGCAAAACCATCCCGTCTTTTGCCCCCGCTCAACATCAACGACAAACGTTGCAGCTCCTTCTTGAATGTGAACCTGCGCGGAGCCGCTGCCACGAAGAAAGCCACGATCCAGCGGCAGTCCTTCGAGTTGCCGGCTCTTGGCGTCGTTCCGAAGATAGACGCTCGAAACATTCAATTCCTGAAGCAGGATGTCCGCGATGAGGTCCTTTCGACTCTCCATCCCGGCAGCTAGGGTCTGCATCACCAGCAATTGATCGTACCGATCGACGATCAAGCCCGGCAGCCGATCTCCTTCACCAAAAATCACGCGATAGGCATCGGAGTGCGCGACCACTCGTTGTCGTAGACGCATCGCTTGCTGAATTCTCTGTCGCCAGAACTTCTCGTCGATGGGTTCGTCCTGAAACGTCAACAGACGGACTCGAATTTTCGAGGAAGGGCTATAGAGGCCACGTCCATAGAAGCGGCCGTCGGCTGCCAGCACATCGATCAGGTCGCCGGCCTCCACGTGCCCGGCAACCGGACTTAGATGACCGGCATAGATCCAGAGATGGCGTCCCTCGGGAGTGCGCGGTATAGTGAGGCGAACCTGTGCGGTCGCAATCATGGTTACCAACTGTGACAGGTTTTGCCTGACTCTACTAGGTCTAAAATTGATCGCGGGCGATCGTCACCATCCATTCAACAACTGGTTGTTCTTGACGAACTGCGGGCAGTATGTTTTCCTGATGTCAACATATTCAACCGACCCTCGAACGTACACGCATGAGTGATAAAGCGACCATCGGAACCGCGGTGTTGGATCGTCTGCATCGTCTGGGCGTCCGCCATATTTTCGGTATTCCGGGCGACTACGTCTTGTCTCTCTATCAACTGATCGAAGCGTCGCCGATCACACACATCGGGACGACGCGGGAAGATTGCGCCGGCTTTGCGGCGGACGCGTATGCTCGGATCAATGGCATCGGGGCCGTCTGCGTGACCTATTGCGTCGGCGGGTTGAATACCGTCAATGCGATTGCCTGCGCATATGCCGAACGGTCGCCGGTCGTTCTCCTCACCGGTTCGCCGGGCCTTTCCGAACGAACACGCACACCCTATCTGCATCATATGGTCCGTGATTTTGCCACGCAACGGGAAGTTTTCGAACAGATGACCGTGGCCGCAGTGACCCTGGATGACCCTCTGACCGCTGAACGCGAGATGGATCAGGCCTTTGCCGCTCTGCTTCGCTACCGCCGTCCCATTTATGTCGAGATCCCCAGAGACATGGTTCACTGTCCCCTGACCGGCGGGATGAAACCGATCTGCATCGAGGATACACCGAGTGATCCGGCCGCTCTGGAAGAAGCCATCAGTGAAGTGCGGATTATGCTCGCGTCTGCCAAGAAGCCCGCCATGCTTGTCGGTGCGGAGGTCGGCCGGTTCGGACTGCAAGACGATTTGGCTCGATTGGTGGAACAACTCAATATTCCGATCGCCTCGACCCTGCTTGGGAAATCGATCATTCGTGAGGATCACCCGCTCTACGTGGGCGTCTATGGCGGACTCATCGGCCGGGAAGAAGTCCAGCAGTTCATCAACGATTCCGACTGCCTGTTGATCCTGGGTTCTATCCTATCCGATGTTGAAGATCTGGATGCCTCGTCGCCCTTACTTTCTGAGGGACGCACCATCCATGCCACAGCCGACCGTGTCGCGATCAAGCATCACCGGTATGAGTCCATCAAGTTCCAGGACTTCGTCCAGGGTCTGGTGAAATCTCCGCTTCCGTCCTTTTCTCGTTCTCAGCGGTCACTCCCGATCCGAGCGGTGGCCGCACCATTGCCTCCGAACTTGGACGCGCCGATCACACTGGAAGGACTCTTTCGGCATCTCGATACGGTGTTGACCGAGAAGACGGTCGTGATCGCCGACGTGGGAGAATCGCTCTTTGCCGCGGCCGATCTGCATGTCCGCCATCGCTTTGAATTTCTGTCGCCGGCCTACTACACATCGATGGGGTTTGCAGTTCCTGCTGCGTTAGGGGCGTCGTTCGCAGATCCGAGCCTGCGGCCGATCGTCCTGGTGGGAGACGGAGCCTTTCAGATGACCGGAACCGAATTGGCCAGCTGCGTGCGTTACCGGCAAGCACCGATTGTCATCCTTCTCAACAACCGCGGTTATTCGACGGAGCGGGAGATCTTGGAAGGGCCATTTAATGACGTGCATGAATGGCACTATGAAAGAGTGTGTGACCTCATCGGGGGTGGGACAGGTTCACGTGTGAGTACACAAAGAGAGTTTGAACAGAGCCTCGCCGCCGCCTTCGCGGACCATAGCCAGCTTCATTTCCTCAACGTACTCTTGAGCCCGGACGATCGTTCTCCCGGCATGGTACGCTTGGCGCGGCGCTTGGGAAAGAAGCTTTCAACGGATAAGCCATAGGCAAAACCCTTCACCCCTGCCTCCTTTTCCCTACATCTCCAACGTTCGTTTCCTGGAAATTTCGCGAATCCCATCGAGAAACCGCGAGAGTCTAGGGCTTTAGACACGGTCGACGATGGCATATCCCCTGCACTCTTTTAATCGTTTGTACTAGGATTATCCCTAGGCCTCCACTGCTTGCCGGCCGACTGGCTTTACGAGAGACCCGCTTTCAGTAATAATCAGGGAGCTAGGGATCTGGAGAGAGGACACCGTGTCTGATTTTTATCAAAATGGCGTCGTGACCGTTCTGCACCGCCTAGGTCAGTCCAATATCGAGCAACTTGAGCAGGAGCTCGAACGGTACGCGAAGACGACCCCGATCGCGCTGGTCCTTCCATCACTCTATGCGGAGCTGGAACGTCCTGCTCTCAAGCGTATCGTCGAAACCCTGCATGATGTTCGATATATCAATGAGATCGTCATTTCCTTGGATCAAGCGTCCGCGTTGGAATTCAGGCTCGCCAAGCAATTTTTTTCCCAACTACCCCAACGCGTCCGTGTCATCTGGAATGACGGGACTCGAATTCAAGCTCTCCTCAACATCTTGGTTTCGCATGAGATCGACATCGGGCTACAGGGCAAAGGACGCGGATGTTGGACTGCCTATGGGTATGTACTGGCGCGAGGGGAAAGTCAGGTGATGGCTCTTCATGACTGCGACATTGTGAGCTACGACCGTCAGTATCTCGCTCGACTCTGCTACCCCGTGGCCAATCCGAATCTCGCGTACGAATTCTGCAAGGGATATTACAGCCGTGTGACGGACCGGATGCACGGTCGTGTCACCCGGCTCTTCATCACCCCATTGATCCGCAGCCTGCAATTGCTGGTCGGGCCGCATTCCCTCCTTTCATTCCTCGACAGTTTTCGGTACCCGCTTGCCGGTGAGTTCGCGATGGTACGTGATCTGGCATGGATCAACCGCATTCCCGGCGACTGGGGACTGGAAATCGGCATGTTGGCCGAGGTGTATCGCAATTGTGCGCTCCGGCGGATCTGCCAGGCGGATATCGCCGATGCGTATGAGCACAAGCATCAAACGCTGTCGACGCACAATCCGGATGCAGGCTTGTTGAAAATGTGCGTCGACATCACAAAATCTCTCTTTCGCAACCTGGCCAGCGAAGGGTTGGTCCTGTCGGAAAGTACGCTCAAGACCTTGCGGGCCACCTACCTCCAGGCAGCCCAAGAAGCCATCAGCCGCTACGAGAATGATGCCGCGATCAACAGCCTGCGCTTTGACCGCCACGAAGAACGGCGCGCGGTTGAGGTATTCCTTCGTGGAATGACGTTGGCCACCGACAGCTTTCTCGGGGACCCCTTGGGCGTCCCCATGATTTCTAACTGGAGCCGAGTGACCCATGCCGTCCCCGATATTTTCCATCGGCTCATGGACGCCGTCGAGCAAGACCATGCCTGGGACCCTGCGGCGGAAACGCGGCAATCGATCTCATGAATAACGGATTGATCCCACTCACCGCCGAGACTGAATCCCTCCTGGAAACGGTCCGGAGCGCCGACATCCTCGTCGGTATTCCGAGCTTCAACAATGCGGGGACCGTCGGCCACGTCGTCCGCGCAGTCGGCGCGGGCTTGGCCAAATATTTCAACGGCCATCGCGCCGTCCTGGTCAACTCCGACGGTGGGTCCACCGATGGAACCGCCGCGATTGTGGCCCATACCATGGTCGACTTGGAGCCGCTCTTTATCAGCGATCGACAGAGCACCCTCCAGCGGATCGTGACGCCCTATCACGGCATTCCCGGCAAAGGCAGCGCGTTCCGCACGATTTTCGAGATCGCTCGGCGATTGAAAGTCACGGCCTGCGCGGTCGTCGATTCGGATGTGCGCAGCATCACCCCCGAGTGGATGGAACTGCTCCTGCACCCCATCATCAAAGAAGGGTACGATTATGTGGCGCCCTATTATCGACGCCACAAGTACGACGGCACGATCACCAACAGCATCGCCTATCCGCTCACCCGCGCCCTCTATGGGCAGGAGGTTCGCCAGCCGATCGGCGGAGATTTCGGCTTTACCGGAGAGCTGGCCCAACACTATCTTGAGAAGCATGTCTGGGAATCTGACGTGGCACGTTTCGGCATCGATATCTGGATGACGACCGAAGCGATCACGGGTGGTGCCAAGGTCTGTCAGAGTTTTCTCGGCGCGAAGATCCATGACCCCAAGGATCCTGCTGCCGACCTCTCGTCCATGTTGCGGCAGGTCGTTGGCGCCTTATTTGCCTTGATGGAAGCCCATGCGCCTAGTTGGCTCCCAGTGATCGGTTCACGAAAGGTTCCTCTGTTCGGCTTCCAGTATGAGGTGGGCGTCGAGCCGGTCAACGTCAATGTCGAGCGGATGGTGGACTTCTTTCACCTTGGGCTCACGGATCTCCACGATATTTGGTCACGTATTCTTTCGGAAGACGTATTGGATCAGCTGTCCCGTCTTCGAGGCGTGCCCATGCGAGACTTTCGCATTCCCGATTCGCTGTGGGCACAGATTATTTACGACGCCGCTCTCGCGCACCATCGACGCGTGCTCCCGCAAGAACATCTCCTGAAAGCGTTGACCCCTCTGTATTTGGGAAAAACCGCGTCCTTCGTGCTCGACACCCAGGGGTTAACGACGGCGGAAGCCGAGCACCTCATCGAAGGCCTGTGCCGAACGTTCGAGAAACAGAAAGAGTACCTTGTCACACGTTGGCCTCAGTCTCATGACGCGCGGGAAGTCATCGGTGCTGCTCGCGCGAGGCCCGAAAGGAGCCAGCCATGACTTCAACCTGGGAACATACGTTACTCGGACCCGTTACCACCCTCGGTGAACGCGTCCTCGCCATCCTTCCCAATGTCCTGGCCATGATGGTCCTTCTCCTGGTCGGCCTGGCAGTGGCCTATGGAGCGGGACATTTGATGGAACGGTTGCTTCGTGTCATCGGCTTGGATCGGCTCTGCGACCGAATCGGGATTGCCGGTGCCCTTCTCAGAGGGGGGATCAAAGCCGATCCGTCCTATATCATCGGTCGCATCACGTACTGGCTGATCGTGATCTTCGCCACCACGGCCTCGCTTGGCGCACTCGACGTCGCCCCGATCAATGAAGCGGCTCACTCGCTGTTGTCCTATATCCCTCATTTGGTCACCGCGGGGGTCATCGGGATCATCGGCTATCTCGTTTCCAACTTTGTCTCTCAAGCCGTCCTCATCGCCGCCGTGAATGCCGGTTTACCGCCGGCCCGCTGGATCGCGGCGGGAACGCGCTGGGGCATTCAACTGTTGACGGTGGCGATGGCGCTCGAGCAGTTGGGGATTGCGCAGCACATCGTCGTTGTCGGGTTCGGCATTACCTGGGGAGGCCTCGTCCTGGCGGCCGCACTGGCCCTGGGGTTGGGCGGAAAGGATCTGGCAAAGGATTTCCTGGAGCGGCGGCTGGCCGGGCATTCCAGATCACAGATCAACGAAGACTTACGACATCTCTAATCACTATGTCACGCTACCTGCTCTTCACAGACCTGGACGGCTGTCTTTTAGACGGCAACACGTATTCCTTTGATGAGGCACGACCGGCGCTCGCCGCCCTCCGTTCCCAGAACATTCCGGTCATTCTCGTGTCCGGAAAGACCCGCGCAGAAATCGAACCGCTCCGGGAACGCCTCGATCACCAAGACCCGTTTATCGTCGAAAATGGAGCGGCGGTGTTTGTACCCCAGGGGACGTTTGACTTCCCGTTGGAACGATCGCGACGCCGATCGTCCTATCATGTCATCGAACTGGGCACCCCCTACGCCCTCCTGCGTGATGTGCTGCGGCAAATCGAAGAAGCCGTCGGGACGCCGCTGCGAGGATTCGGCGACCTGTCAGTCGATGAAGTCATGGCGACGACGGGGCTCGCTCGTGAAGATGCCCTGCGGGCCATGCTTCGGGAGTTTGATGAGCCGTTTCTGGTCAATGGCCCTCCCAAGCTGATCGAAGAAATCTGTCGGCAGATCGTGACGCGCGGTCTGTGTTGGACGAGAGGCGGACGCTTCTTTCACTTGACTGGAAACAACGATAAAGGGCGAGCCGCGGAAATTCTGCTCCGCTGTTACACGCGGCAAGGACGATTACACAAACTGCCGGACGAGGTAGAAACCATCGGAATCGGCGATAGCCTGAACGATCTTCCGCTCTTACTGACGGTTGATCGGCCGGTGTTGGTGCAAAAACCTGACGGTTCGTATGACCCGGACATCAACTTGCCGAACCTCATTCGCGCGCCCGGAATCGGTCCTGCCGGATGGAACCATGCCGTGCTGGAACTTCTCCGGCAAGTCTCCGACGAGGCGTCTCACGGCCGATCGGCCAATATCAGAGCCTCGTGATCGCGGCGCAGTCCAAATCGCGCGAGCGCCTCAGTCTTCCGCCGGATTGATAATGTGCAACCCTGCGGTCTTTGACGCAGCCAACAGCTGGGTATCCGCGCTGACCACGGTCAACCGCAACGGTTTCAGTTCCAACGCCAGTGCGAGGTGCATGACCTGAGGCGATCGTAGGAACGGATATTCCAAGGCCAATTCCTTGGTGGCCAAGTAGGTCTCCATCTTCGGCGCGATGAACTGATAGAGCCCTTGTTTGGATTCAATCTCGAACTTGTAGAGAACGGAATAGCAATCATCCCGCGTAATCTGCCCCTCCTGCGCGCGCGCACACAGAGTCGAATAGAAGTCCGTCACGGACCACGTCGGAACGATCGCGACTTTTCCTCGTTTCACCATCAGCTTGTTCACGATGCGGGTCCCCCGCTCCATGCTGTAGCGCTTGATGAGCGCGGTTGAGTCAAAATAATAGTATGGCATCCCGTTACACCCTCCCCTTCAAAATGATTTCCGCGAGCGGCCCTTGAAGCTTGGAGAGCCGATCTTGCAGCTCATCGAGCGGCACCTCTTCATACCCTTCTTTTCGCAAGGTGTCGGCCAGGTTGCCGTTATTGAAGGACAGGGTGTCTTCCTTCAGACGATCATTCAATCGGCGTTTCGCCAGCCGGCTCGAAAGTTTTTGCCCTGACTTGGTCAACCCCCGCCCCCTGCTGCGTGGAGCCCGACTTACTGATAATTCATCCGCCTTTTTCACAATCGCCGCCTCCTCATGAAAGAATGGTCGTTTACCGCCTCACCGATGATTCCTCTCGTGGGCAACCAGCCGGAACCGCTGCCGTCTCGGGCAAGGCGCCCTCGCCAAAGATATGCGAGGCGATCGCCCTGGCCACATCCGACGAAAATTCCTGTTGTATGACGCGGAGTGTCTTTGCGGTCGCTTCGCGCTCCGTCAGATGCCCTTCCTTTCCACCCCGTGCCACTGCCCCGACAACCCGCTGCGCCACTGGATCCACAATCTCGAAATCACTGCACCATCGGACATACTTGAAGTACGGATCCTTCACCTCAATGGGAAAAAGCCGGACCGTGCCTCGGACGATCAATTCGGCGGACCCACTCTCCCCGCGTTCCGTCTTGGTCGTCACATGTAGTCCTTCACGAACAAGCCCTTCCGCAAGTGCCCGTCCAACTGGCTCCGCATGATCGCCCGACACTTGTACCGCAAGCACCAGATTCGTGGCAAGAAATTGCTCCAACTCGCCGGACAATTCATTCACCCCATAGGCGGACCGTGTTCCTTGCCCACTCACGCGAATCACACGCAAATCTGTATTGTAGACCTCGCGCAGGACCAAATTGCGACCGGCTCGCCGGAGGGCACGGACCTTGGCAAGCTTGTCGGTTGCCTGCCGGGACTCCGCGACGTCCGCGTCGATTGCGCGATCCAACGTCGAGACCTTGTCCATTAACGATGCCTCGGCCTGGGAACGGTTCATCACGGCCAAGGCATAGTGGATTCCTTGGTTCGTGTCGTACCACGCATCCATGATGCTCACATTTTCGAGCACTTTGTCGGTCGAGACTTTCGTCACATTGTCGATCGCCAACCGCCGTTCGGCGTTGGAGACACCGCGATTCTCAACGACGAGATAGGATTCCCAGTCTTTCGCCTGTGCGGCGACTTCCGCTTTGAAGATGCGGGCCACGGCCGCATAAGCCTGGTCTGTTGCGCTGTTCCGATTGTCGGCTTGGCCGACCCCGGTCAAGTAGTGAGCCGGTGGGTACTCCGAGCTCCGGCCCTCAACCCACTCCGGCTTCCCCTTTCCGGTCAACCCCGTACATCCCGTCGATATGGACATGAGGCAACACAGACTGAGAACGACGGCCAGGTCTTGTCCGAAGGCTGATCCGCGATTGTACATCATTGCATCACACGCTTGACGATGAACATCGTCTGCCCGGCCGTCAGCGATACCGGTTGTCCATCCTGTCCCATGGCCACGCCCGACCCCGACGGCCGAATGGACATTCGGTATTGACCCGGTGGTACCCATGCCCTGGCGACATGAATTTCGTCCGGTAAGGTCTGCCAACTTCGCTTGTCGGCTTCCTCAGACGCTACGGCCAACCCCTTGGCCAACAACTCAACCAGAAGTCCGACCCATGGAGCGGCATCCTTGCCGGCAGCATGCTGAGCTCCCCTGGTCACCCCTTCCGCGATCGCAAATTTCGTGGCCGCTCGAGCGACAGCCTTCACGGTGATCCCCGGCAAACGCTCCGAAAGGCTCTTCTCGGCGAGAGCCGTCACATTCTGCGCAAGTTCCGATCGCACCGTGACCGAATGGCCGGCCGAATCGGTCAGCATTACATTTTCAAACGCTACCCGCGTTTTTTGCGGGACCAATCTGGGGAGCGCAACACGGACGACCCGCCCGTTGAGCCCATAAAGCACGCTGTCCATTGCGCGATTTCGCGGATAGGGAGACTGGAAGACCCCACGATTGATCAAGACCAACTGCAGCGCATCCAGACCGATGGGGAGATCCAAGTACAGATCCTCTTTTCGTGGAGCGCGCCCATTATAGCTGATCATCACGACTTGAGCGAGTTGCTCCAGGGATGCGAGCGGCTGCCACGCCGCATCAGGGAATGCTTGCTTGTAGGACTCGAACTCCGTCGTCAAATCGAGCGCCTCCGCGGTGCGCAAGAGATCCCCCCGTAAGGACGGAGGAGACGACATTCTCGACCATCCTCGCATGGCGCCATAGGCCTCATACGCATTGCGATAGGCGATAAATGCGTTATTGAGGTCCCCGACCGCCTCGTACAAGATGCCGCTGAGATACCGAGCGAACCCGTCATTGCGGTATTTGCCCGCATCCGTGACTCTGTCACCCAACACATTCAGACGGTGATCGATACGCCGCACCTCTACCAGTGCTTCCTGAAGTTGTCCCCGTGCCGCATAGTTGAGGGCGTTGACCGCGTTGATCATCACATGCTCGTACGCATCTCCTTCGTAGGGTAAGACGTTGTCATTGGTGAGGAAGGCGGCGGTTTCCGAACGGATGCTTTTGGTATAGAGTCGTTCAACTTCCTCTTCGGCCCGCTCGAACACGTCGCTACTTTGCTGATACTGGCCCGCTAACTGCAGCACCATGCCGCGATCCATTTCGTATAATAGCCGCCCTTTCGCCCCATATTCCTTCTGGGTCTGCTCGACAATCGCCGCCGCCCCTTGGGGATCACCGGCCATGAGGCTTTGTTCGATAAGGAGGTACCGGTTGACCGCAGGACCGCAGCCGGTGAAGAGAACGAGGACGGCAAGGGACAGCGCCAGCGAGATTGAGGTAGTAATGCGCACCCGCACCGAACCACTGTGGACGAAGCGTGGGAAGAGTGGGCTCAACAGCGTCCGCGGAACCTAAAAGACCGTGCGTTGCTTCTCCACCACCTTCTTGATCTTCTTCTGTCCATACCAAACCTTGGCATTGTTCTCCAGATCGATCATCTGAAGATCCACCTGGTAAAACACCGCTTTGGTTCCGTCGACTTCGTCAAGAATGGTGGCGATCGTACCCTTCATCATGAAATCCGCCCCGATCTCTTTTCCGGGGGCTTTCTGCGTTTCTTCACGAGCATAAATGGCTTGCTCTTTCCGCTCGATTCGAACTTCGTCACGCTCACCCTTGCCGGCCACGAACGTGACTTTCTGAGAATTGGTGAGTTCCCGTTCCAGATCTGTAATGAACGTCTGCACGCTGATATGTTCATGACTGCTGTTCAATACGGTCCCCACAACGACGACGGGCTGGCGCTGGTTCGCCTTTTCAAAATTTCCGAGCCAAGGATATTGTAACGCCTCTTTGACCATCGCCTCCGCCACCATCCTGGAATCCGTATCGTTCCATCTGCCGCTCAAATCAGTGACGACCCCTGCGTCGACACGGGTCACCTTTGTGCCCTGTCCACATCCGAACAAAGTGAGCGCCGCACCCAGCATGACGACAACAAAAGGACGACACGTGTGAATCACGATAAGCCTCCGGATAGGAATAAGTGTCTCATGCGTCGAGATTAGTGAACACCGCGCTTCTCTTCTTCCTTCTCCAACCGCTCAAATAGACGATCGGCATTCTTCCGCACAAAATCCCGGACTTGGGAATTGAGTTCCTTGGCCTGCTCCAAATTATTCTTCATGTCCTCCAAGCTCAACTTGGTCAAGACGTAATAGGTGTCGGTCTTGGGATCCATATACTGATCGATCTTACGGACCCCGCTGAGTGTCGTGGTCGTGATGGTCTTAATGGCTCTTTCAACATTCTGCTCTTCCGTATTCCGGGTGAAATCTCCCGCAGTGGTCGAGGCGGCATAGTCTCTCATCAGATATCCGGTATAGGTCTCAAACGTCTTGGCGATTTCCGCCCTGCCGCGATTTTCCGCCGTGTCCCAGGCGAGCGGCGCATTCCGTACCCCGGCGACCGCCCCAACGCCATAAAATGCTTTCGTGTCCTTCTCGTTGAATACCCCTGACCCCTTCTGAACCCATTTTGGCGGACCACCACAAGCCACAAGTCCCATGATGAGAAGGACGGCAAGACCGGATCCGACCAGTCTCGAACGAATCGCTTGTGACCTGATCATACAATCCTCCTTACGGTAAATACGTATAATTGCTATACGTAAAACATCCCGCGCAATAACGTTTGAATCATGCTAGCATGCGTTTTTTGGTCAGTCAACGCAACGCTCGCTTCGCGCGGCGTCGGCATCGATACGGAGGAGACTCTATGGCGGACATCCAGATCGAGGACGGCATCATTAGAATTCTTAACCTTGATATCCAAGATCCGAAAACCGCCGCAGTGCTCTCAGCCTACCCGGAAGCGCGTTGGGCGGAGATCACCCGCCGGGCTGTCAAGATCGGCCTCGGATATCTCAAAGGTGGTGAAACTGACTAGGGCTTTGAAGTGCTATCGGCTTGACTGACGGTGGCACGAGCCCGGGCATGGGTGCCGCCCAACTCCAGATACCGGCGAAATGCCTCTACGGACTTGGGCTGATCACTGAGGTGATCAGCGTACAGCGCTCCCAACGCAAAGTAGACGTCTTGATACCGACTGTTCACACGCAGCGCTTGTTGAAGAGCCGCCTCGGCGTCAACAAACTTACCACGTTTCTCGTGAATCAACCCTAGCGTATAAAAGGAATCCGGGTTGTTTGGCGCATAGTGCACCGCAAGGAGGCCTGCGGCCAGGGCCTCATCCAGATCGGGCACAACTTCTAATCGAACATAACTCTTCAGGACATACGCATCACCGTAGGTCGGATCGTAGCCAATTGCGCGATCCAACCGCTCGATCGCTTCTTCGATTGACTTCCCTTCCTGCAGCAACGCAAAGGCGCGGTCGTATTGAGCCTTCGCCTCCTGTTTTCGTTCGGAGGGAGTCCGAGGCCCGGCACCAAGCGTAAACGCCGATTTCCTTCCTTCGATCAAGACAGTGTCGCCATCGCCGTCGATTCGCAGACTCGTCGGATGTTGGAGCCCGTTGGAGGCCGCCCCAACCTGTTGCTCAAGATAGGTGCCAAGCTCGGACGCCATGAGCCAGCCGTTACCGTCCAGATCCGCGGAACCTGACAGCCCATCCAACAGCACCTGAACAAAGCGACTCCGGTCATCAACGCGACCCGAAACTTCCCCTTTGCCCGCCGCACTGATGACTTGAACCGCCCGACGCTCGGTATCCGATTCCGGATCCAGTCGTCCTTCCCAGAAGAGCCTCTGCGGTTCGGTTGTTTCCCATCCATAGACCGGCGCATCTAGGATGAGGAGAGTGTGCTTTGAAGCCGAGCGCCTCGTAAACTCCTTGAGATGCTCGACCGTGATCGACTTAGCTGCGTTATTGAGTTGGGCATCCAACGGCACAAGGTATCCTCGATCTTGTCCGTCAGCATCTTGTATCAACCCAGCATGCCCTGCATAAAAAATAACGAGCCGGTCCATGCGCCCGACTTTTCTCGGCAACATATCGTTCAAGAGCTGATGCAGACGTCGGCCGCTTGCATCCTTGTCATACAGTTCGACCACCTCGTCGAAGCCCAATCGCCGAAATGCCTCGGCGACTTTCTTCGCATCGTTGATTGCTCCAGGGATGGGAGGGGCCAGGACATAGTGTTCGATTCCGATAATGATTGCCCAGGATTTGTAGTAGAGACCTTCTGGTTTTCCCAATTGAGCTTCAGCGGTCGAAGGGGTGCCGACCGAGAACATACCGAACACATGAGCGACCAGCAGAAAAAGCCCCAATACCATGATCCCGCGGCGTTTCATACAATGCCTTGCATCGTCGGTCAAATCAGCCTATCCCCGACCTCGACAGGTGTCAAGAAACGCAAGCGGGAGGCCGGGCACGGCCGGAACGAAATAGGCCTTGAGAAAATGGATGGTTGCAGGCGTCCTCGGGTTTCTCCATAATTGCGTCTTTGCGATTGACTGCCTTGAAGAAGGAGACCCCTCTGCCATGAGCGAAAAGATCGAAACCCTCCTGAAGGAAAGCCGGACGTACCGGCCGACTACCAAGACAGTGGCCGCAGCCCATATTAAAGACTACGAGACCGAATATAAGAAATCCATCGCCGATCCGGAAGGGTTCTGGAGCAATGCTGCAAAGGAGCTCGAGTGGTTCTCTCCTTGGGACAAGGTCCTCGAGTGGAACTATCCGTGGGCCAAATGGTTTGTCGGCGCACGATGCAACATCGCCTATAACTGTCTGGACCGTCACGTCAAAACCTGGCGCAAGAACAAGGTTGCACTGATCTGGGTGGGCGAAAACGACCAGGAACGAATTTTCACGTATGGCGAGCTGTATCGGCAGGTCAACCGCTGCGCAAACGCCCTCAAAAAGCTGGGGCTTCAGAAGGGTGATCGCGTCACCATCTATCTGCCCAAAATACCCGAACAAGTTGTCGCCATGCTGGCCTGCGCCAGAATCGGCTTGATCCACAGCGTCGTCTATTCGGGTTTCAGTGCTCCCGCCCTCGCCAGCCGTGTCAACGACGCGGAAGCCAAGGTCGTGATCACGGCGGATGTCGGGTTCGACCGCGGCAAGGCTATCCACTTGAAACCCGTCGTGGACGAAGCGCTCAAGTCCTGCCCGACGATTGAACACGTCGTTGTCGTCCAGCGCCAGAGTCAAAATCCGCCCCTTTCTGCACCAAAGGAGATTGACTGGAACGAGTGGGTCAAGAATGAGCGACCGGTTTGTGAAGCCGAACCGTTGGACGCCGAAGCTCCCCTTTATATTCTCTATACATCCGGCACCACCGGGAAGCCAAAGGGCGTGGTCCATGTACATGGCGGATATATGGTCGGCACCTATACGACAACGAAGTATGTGTTCGATCTGAAAGATGAGGACGTGTACTTCTGCGTGGCCGACCCAGGATGGGTCACAGGCCACAGTTATATCGTCTATGGCCCTCTGCTCAATGGCGCAACGATTTTGACTGCGGAAGGAAAGCCGGACTACCCGAATCCCGGCCGCTGGTGGGATCTCATTGAACGGTATGGGGTCTCGATTTTCTATACAACCCCGACCGCCATCCGACTGCTCATGCGCTATGGCGAAGACTGGCCGAAGAAATTCGATCTCTCGACGCTTCGCATCCTGGGAAGCGTCGGAGAACCGATCAACCCGGAGGCTTGGGAATGGTTTCATCGGGTCACGGGCGAGGACAAGCCCATCATGGATACCTGGTGGCAGACCGAAACCGGGTCGATTCTGATCACCCCTCTCCCCACCGTGCCATTGAAACCGGGCTCGGCCACACGGCCGTTTTTCGGTATTGAAGCCGATGTCGTCGACCGCGAGGGAAACTCCCTCCCTGTCAATGCCGGTGGCTTCGCCGTCATCAAAAAACCATGGCCGGCCATGATGCGCACCATTTATAAGGATCCTGAGCGATACAAAACCTACTGGACCACCATCCCCAATTGTTATACTGCCGGCGATGTCTGCCATAAAGACGCGGACGGCTATCTGTGGTTCATGGGCCGCGCGGATGACGTGATTAAGGTCGCCGGAAACCGGCTCGGCACCGCCGAAGTCGAGAGCGCGTTAGTCAGCCATCCTGCCGTTGCAGAAGCTGCGGTGATCGGCAAACCCCATAAGACAGTCGGCGAGTCGATTAAAGCCTTTATCATCTTGAAACAAGGAGAATCGGAAAGCCCGGCGCTGATCAAGTCCATCAAGGACCAAGTCTTGAAAGAACTGGGCAAGATCGGAGTTCCGTCTGAAATCGACATCGTGGCGTCGCTTCCGAAGACCCGGTCTGGAAAGATCATGCGGCGAGTGCTCAAGGCCAAAGAGTTGGGACAAGACCCCGGAGATATTTCGACCATCGAAGAGTAACGCGCAGACAAGTTCTACTCGATCAAGCTCCTCAACCGATTGAAGGGAATCACCATGGTGCAACCAACTCTGTTTACAGCAGCACTCTTGTTCGGCGCACTCACGCTGCCGTGGCTCGTCATCGGCCCGGACCTCACGTTTGCCGAAGACCAGAAGCCAAAAGCCGCTCCACAATCCAAGGCCGTCAAACCGAAGACGGAACCCAAGTTTCACACGGCTGAAACCGCCGCAAAGGCGAAAGCCTGTTTCGGCGTCGCTCCGCACATCGACAAGCTGGTTCCTGATGAAGGAAAACCCGGCGCAAAAGTGACGATCAAAGGCGCGCAGTTCGGCTCACCCCACTGTTTGCGTAGCGTGTCGTTCGGCCCGGGCCAGGCCGCCGCGTTTACAATGCGCAACGAGTCCACGATCCAAACCACTGTCCCGACCATCGGTCGTAAGGGTCTCGTGATTGTGACCGTCACGACGGCGTCCGGTGAAGATTCCAAAGCGTTCTTGGTCAAATAGCAGACCCGCGCGACGAGTCTTTTCATGAAGTGGGGAAGAAAACCAGGTGAGCCGATCTATCTGAGGCAGCATCTCGTTGCGCTCGCCCTGGCAATCGGCCTGCCGGTGGTTCTGTTGCAACTGTACAAGATCTACGTGGGCGCGGTGAGCTTCGGGGCACTGATAGGATTTGGAATTCTCGTTTCAATCCTGGCGGGAATTATCCTCTATTACACCTATCGATCGTCGGCTCAGAATCAGCAGTAAATCGGCTGATAGGCGATTACGCAGCGTGTGCGATGAGGGTTATCAATTCTACACCGGTTCCACTCGTAGCCGACCAACCCGCGGACTCCTTCCCCATTGCCTCACAGTTGCAATGGCTCCCTGTCAATGAGACACAGCTACAGGAGAATTTCCGGCTTCGAGTTGGCTGCATGCGGAATGGTCTGTAGCGTTGCATAGCGGGGCTCACGGCACTCCTCCGATCCAAACGGAACTCCCTAGGAGACTGATAGAGGATCAGATCAGTCCGCGTTTCTGCAGATAGTCTGTATCGATACTAATGGTGGATTTGGGAAGTTGGCCGCGATCCTGAAGCAGCCGCTCGACATACTTCCCGATGAGGTCTGATTCGAGATTCACTGGATCGTTGACCTGTTTGAGGCCGAGCGTTGTCACCTTCGCCGTATGCGGAATGATCGTCACGGTAAACCCTTTGTCGCTCACCTCGTTCACCGTCAGGCTGATGCCATCGATAGTAATTGAGCCCTTTGCAACGCAATAACGCAGAATCTCCGGTGGCGCTCCGATGGTGAACACGATGGCATTGCTGTCCTGATGCCGGCTGCGAATGACCCCGACCCCATCCACATGACCAGCCACCAGATGCCCGCCGATACGTTCGTTGAGCCTCATGGCCCGCTCAAGGTTCACCGGCATTCCTACGGCGAAACTGCCGAGCGTCGTCACTGAGAGTGTTTCAGGCGAGACTTCCACGGAAAAGTCACGCTCGTTTCTCGATACTACCGTGAGACAGGTTCCATTCACGCTCACGCTGTCACCGATCTTCAGGTCGCTCATCACGGTGGAGGCAAGAATCGTGAGCTTGGTTCCCGCAAGCGTTTTCCCCAGGACGGTAATCGCACCCATTTCTTCGACAATGCCGGAGAACATCAGTCTTTTCTCAAGATGATCTGTTTCACCACATAGACGAACAGCACAAGCAACACAACGACGCCCAGGCTCGCCAGCGTACCGATCACAAGATTCTCAGTCGCAATCTCTCTCATCACGTGCCAATTATATCGCAGCCGCTATCGAGATAGCAGCGTCTACATTCGTTTCATCGCCACCCAAAACGCCAGAGCCGCTGCCAGCTGAATACCGGCAATGACCATGAACGCGCCGGCATAGCTCATGCGCGCGATCAGCACGCCCGCCAGTAATGGCCCACTCGCGTGCCCGATGTCCATGATCATCCCCTGCATGCCCATCCCTGCCCCGAGGGTTTTGAACTCGGAACTGTCTGCGACCAGAGCTGAGGAGGATGAAGACACGACCGCCTCGCCGAAACCGAAGCCGGCAGACAACACGAGCAATAGAGGAAACATCGAAACGTGCGGAATGAAGACAAAGGTTCCGGCACAGATCAGCAGACCGAGAATAATCAGCGGTTGGCGGCCGACTCGATCGGAGATTCGGCCCATGATCGGCTTGGAAATAAACGACGTGACGGCCTGCACCGTGAACAATGTCCCCACCTCACCGGGGTTCAGTCCCACCGAGATACCATAGAGCGGCAGAAACGCCATCAAGGCGCCATTGGCAATCATCTTGGCCGCATCGGTGGAGCTGGTCATCAAGACCTTCTTGTTCCGTACCACCACCGCGAACCCTTTCCACATCTCCGCCAGCACCGGAGCCCACCCTTTCTCTTGGAGCCTCGGCGGCGGTGGCGTGAGGTGGAGACTGTAGAAAATGATGCCAGCTATACAGCCGAAGACTCCGGCTGTGACGAACGCAGAGGGAAACCCCGCCTCATAGACGAGGTAGCCCCCGATGAACGGGCCAAGCAGCGCACCGGATTGCGTGGACGCGGTATAGGTGCCCAGCGCGGCACCACGCCGTTCCCGGTACAAATCTGCGACGGTCGCCAAGGCGCTGGGGGCAAAGATCGCCGTTGCCAAGCCATGAAACATCCGGAGAGCCGTCAGGACATTCAAGTCCGACACGAAGGGGTAGATAAACGGCGGCACACCGAACGCGACCACTCCTATCTGCAACAGCAACCGTCGCCCATAGATATCCGATAAGGCGCCGGACGGAAGTTTGAGAAAGACGCCGGTCAAGGTCGAGACCGAGACGATCAATCCGATTCGCTCGGGTCCCGCGCCAAGTGATTCCGCGAACAGTGCCAACACCGGCATGCGGACCATGTTGTAACTGATAAAGCAGAAGACTCCGACTGTGCAGAGCAGCGAGAAGCTACGAGCCGTGGTCATGGGAGAGATCGATCGCGGGGAATCGCCTTGTCGACGTCGTGAGCGCCAATAAGCGTCTTCTTCAAGAAGGCCATGTGATGCTCCGGTAAAGGCGGCGGATCCGAGGCCACTAACAACAGCCGTTGGGGGTCCCGTCTCATTGCCACACCCAATCGATTGACGGTCTCCATCCCTTTTTGCAATCTGCTTTTGACGACGCGGGTGACAAGTGGATGCAACACGTACACCAACCCTGAGAGCAAGCGATTGTCCAGCCTTGTGTATGCGACCAATGTACTGTCTATCATGTCTTCACTATTCGCATTGCGCACCACGTCGGTCCGGAGAAAGACGACCGCTTTGCCTGTGATGTGCGGGAGCAGTCGGCTCTCATGCGATCCTTCGAGATAGTAAACACGAGACGTGGGATCCTCGTACACAAGCTCCACGATGCCCTTGGTCCCCTCACCGTCATCGCCCCAGAAACGACCAGGGCCTCGCACGTCCGACTCGTACAGGCCAAGTTTGAGGCGTCTGATCAACGTCGCGGTAAACGGAGGGTGATCCAGAAGATACCGATACATCGATTCAGCCAGAGCGGCTCGAACCGGCCCTACCCTGCTCTCGGTCGTATGATCCTGGATAATGGCTTGCAGCATACACGCCTTGTCAGGATCTATTTGCTGAACGGGAAACACGAGTCCGGCATGAACCGCCGATACTGAACAGGATTCTGACTGCCCATGTCCAGCCGACAAGACAATTCCCACGCCGAGCACAGCACCAAGTATGTTCGCTGTGTGTCGCGGTTTGAATGGCCGCGTGGAGCTCATGAGGCCGGATTCTCGACAGAGATCGTGAGATGAACGGGAAAGAGCCGTTCAGGGTCTTGTCGGAGTCTGGCTTGTCGCAGCAACGTTTCAACCGACGGCGAGACCATCCCCTCGAACGAGAGACGGCCGTTCGTCATCACCCTGAGTGGTGCGGAGAAATCAATACGCTGATCGTTCAAAAATAGGCTGTACCGCTGGACACGCTCGGCGGTGACCTCGATGCGATTATTGCCGACAATAGAGACATCGATCTTGGCATATTCACGGCGCTTGATTCGTTCATCGCGTTGGTCAACCAAGTCTTCTGAAAACGCGGCGATGGGGTCGGTCGACTCGATCCGCACCCAGTTGAACGGCTGAAAGTGGCTGGCATCGCGCACAAGAGTCAGTCGTGTCGGCAGCGGCTCGCGACGCCGGCTGTTGAACCAGGTGACAAGATCCGGCAATTCTTCTTTCGGAAAATAGTGGCCTCCGGCCATGGGATGTTCGCGCTCATGTTCCCGGTACACGTGCGGATAGCCAAGCCTGTCCAGCTCGCGGGAAATCGATCGGCTGAGTTCCACCGGCATGACCTGATCCTTCGTTCCGTGAATGATGTACGCTGGGGTATTGCGAAGATTCGCCAAGAATGGCATCAGCACGTCATCCAGTCCGCTGGCCATGGGTGCGAGACCGGCAAACAGCGGCGCATGATGCATCCCGATCAGCCAGGCACCGATCCCTCCGTTCGACATGCCGGTGAGAAAAATCCGATTCGGGTCGATATGATACCGCCGTCGGGCTTGCCGGATCGTTTCCAGGACCAACTCCTCGGCAGACCTTGTGAACCATGCGCCGGATGGATAGGTGGGGCAGGCCAACAGATAGTCGTGACCCAATCGTGCTCGCCACCGTTCCAAATACGCTTCTCCGGTAAAACCGTATCCGTGCAGACAGACGACCAACGCGTAGCTCCTCGATGCCTGGTACGTCGTCGGGATGAGCATGGACAGCGGATATGTCCGTCCCCGGCTCACGATCTGTTCACTGGGAAGATCCCCGACAGGTTGGCTCTGGTACGTTCGTCCTCGCCGTAAGACCTGAGAGACCGTTTCGACGGTCGCATGTCCATCGGAGAGAATGCTCTGCAGTAGACGTTCCGCCTCATCACTATCGTCCGTATCGAGAAATCGATCGACGAGCGACGCAAGAGTCTTGGCGGATGGGTCCGATACCTCTGCGGAACTGGAGCCCATACCAATGGTAAGCAACATCGATAGAAGGATCATGCCGATTCGAACCGTCACAGGTCTCCTTCCACCACGAGGTCATCACCGACGAATCGTGTCACCACATGGTGTAGCTTGATCGCTCCTGCAAGCCGAGCCGGACTTTTCCCCCCGATAACGCCTTTGGCATCTTGGCCGCCAAGAAGCGCTGGCGCCATATACAGACGAATATGATCGACCAACTTACTTCTCAGCATCGCGGCGTTCACTTCACCTCCGCCTTCCACCACTACAGACATCATACCGCGCCGACCGAGTAGTTTGAGCAGACCAGGCAACGACACACGGCCCCGCACGGAGGGAAGCGTGAGGACCTCGATGCCCCTTTTTTGAAAAGCTGATCGCCGCACCCTTGGAGCCGCGGCAGTTGTGGCAATGACGGTTTTCGCCCTGTCCTGTTGTGTCAGGATCCGCGCCTTGAACGGCGTACGCAACCGGCTGTCCACAATGATCCGGAGAGGCTGTCGCGAGGCCAATGTCTCTAACTGTGTCCCGGTTCTCGCGGTCAGCGAAGGATCATCGGCCAAAACCGTTCCGATTCCGACCAACACGGCGTCGGCATCACGGCGAAGCTGGTGTGCCTCTCGGCGAGACGACACACCCGTAATCCACCGCGATTCCCCTCTCGCCGTAGCCAGCTTTCCATCAAGGGTCATACCGGCTTTGAGCATCACATAGGGGCGGCCGGTCTTCATGAAATGGCGGTAAACTGTGTTTAGCTCTTCCGCGTTCGGCTGTGCCACTCCGGTCGTGACGGAGATCCCACTCTGCACAAGTTGCTTGATCCCTTTTCCGTTCACCAATGGATTGGGATCGTGCATCGCGATGACCACGCGGCGGACGCCGGACCTGACAATTTCAGGGACACAAGGAGGCGTGCGCTTCTTCAGATGGCAACACGGCTCGAGCGTGACATAGAGCGTCGCGCCTGCGGCACGATCTCCTGCCTGCCGCAATGCGAGAAGTTCTGCGTGGGGAGTCCCAGGCCGGAGATGAAAGCCCTGTCCGACGATCCTACCTTGCCGAACTACCAGGGCTCCGACCATCGGATTCGGACTTGCCGTTCCCCGGCCCTTCGCGGCCAGGCGAAGGGCCAGGGTCATGTAGCGAAGGTCCTGGAGGTTTTTGATCACCGTGCCTTGCGGGCCACGCGGGATCGACGGCGACTCGACCGTACCCTGGTCGATCTCACTCGTGACGTCGTCGCGGACTGAGTGGATTTCTTGGCATCTGCCTCAGCCAGGGCGGCATGCGCAGCGGCCAATCTGGCAATCGCCACTCGATACGGCGAACAGCTCACGTAATCCAAGCCCAGTTCATGGCAGAACTCTACGGAACTCGGATCACCCCCGTGTTCACCGCATATGCCCAATTTGATATCGGATCTGGTTTGCCGGCCTCCGGCTATGGCCTGGCGCATCAACGATCCGACCCCCTCCCGGTCCAACACGGCAAACGGATCGGATTCCAGGATATTGACGGTTCGATAATAGTCGATGAACTTCGCTGCATCATCGCGCGAAAACCCGAATGTGGTTTGTGTCAGATCGTTTGTCCCGAACGAAAAGAATTCGGCCTCTTTGGCGATGTGCTCGGCCGTGACGGCGGCGCGGGGCAATTCGATCATAGTCCCGATCAGGTATGATAGTTTCACGTCGTACCGTTTCATCGTTTCTTGGGCCACTTCACGGATTAAATCCTTCTGCGACTTCATCTCCGAGACCATGCCCACGAGTGGAATCATGATCTCCGGTACGATCTTCACGCCCTCTTTCGCCAGCTCACAGGCGGCCTCCATGATCGCTCTCGCCTGCATACGTGTGATCTCCGGCATGGTAATCCCCAATCGGCAGCCACGAAGACCGAGCATCGGATTAAACTCGTGCAGCTCTTCGACTCTGGCCAGAAGCCGACGCTGCTCTTCCAACTTGGCCCCGTCATGTCCCGTCAATTCCAGCTGCGCAATTTCGACCATCAGCTCTTCCCGCTTGGGCAAAAACTCATGGAGCGGCGGATCGAGCAGGCGAATCGTCACGGGATAGCCCTTCATCTCCCGATAGAGTCCGACGAAGTCTTGCTTCTGCAGAGGCAGCAACTGATCCAGGAATTTTTCGCGCTCTTCTTTCGTTCGGGCCAAGATCATCTTCTGCATGATTAGAATGCGATCTTCGGCAAAGAACATGTGTTCGGTGCGACACAGGCCGATGCCTTCCGCGCCGAACCCTCTGGCGATGTTGGCCTGGTCCGGCACGTCAGCATTCGCACGGACACGGAGCCTGCGAAAACTGTCGGCCCAGGAGAGAATCGTGGCGAACCGTTGATATTTATCGGACTTTTTGGAATCGAGCTTCCCCTGAATGACTTGAATGATTTCGGATTCAACGACCGGGATATCGCCCTCATAGACATTGCCGTTCGATCCGTTGATCGAGAGGTAATCTCCCTCCTTGAACGTCTTGGCCCCGATCTTCACCGTTTGGCCATCCAGCACCTCGACAGCTTCGCACCCTGCCACACAAACCTTGCCCATTTGCCGTGCGACGACAGCAGCATGGGACGTCATCCCGCCGCGTGCCGTCAAGAAACCGGCCGCCGCGTTCATCCCATGAATATCATCAGGACTCGTCTCCTGCCTCACGAGCACGACGCGATTGCCCGCTGCCCTCTGCTCAACCGCGCGATCAGGGGTCAATGCAATCTTGCCTGCCGCTGCGCCTGGCCCGGCCGGCAACCCTTTCCCCAGCGGGTTCGATTTCGATTCTTCTTTGGAGTCAAAAATCGGATAGAGATACTGCGCGAGTTGATCGGCCCCGATACGCTGCACCGCTTCCTGCTTGGAGATGACCCCTTCTTTCACCATATCCACGGCGATCTTGACCGCTGCAATTCCCGTCCGCTTGCCGACACGGGTCTGCAGCATATAGAGCTTGCCTTCCTGAATCGTAAATTCGAGGTCAAGCATATCCCGATAGTGCTTTTCGAGTCTTTTATACGTGTGTTCAAGTTCCTTGTAGGCTTCTGGAACGTTTTTCGCGAGGGCGCTCACCGGGAGCGGGGTTCGAATCCCCGCGACGACATCTTCGCCCTGGGCGTTCATTAAACATTCCCCGAAGAACGACCGATCGCCGGAGCTCGGGCTCCGCGTAAAGGCCACGCCGGTGCCGCTGGTCTCCCCCATATTCCCGAAGACCATCGCCACGACGTTCACCGCCGTTCCCCACGAATCGGGGATGCTGTACAACCGCCGATAGGTAATGGCACGGGCGCCGAACCAAGAGGAAAAGACCGCGTTGATCGCCAGCTGCAGTTGCTCCAGTGGTTCGTCTGGAAAATCTTTTTTTGTTTCTTCCTTGATGAGGGCTTTGAAACTTGCGACCAATTCCCGGAGATGTCTGGCGTCCAAATGCGTCTCGTGCGCGACCCCGACTTCGGCTTTCTTGTGTTTGAGGATGGCTTCGAAATGTTCGCGGGGCACGCCCATCACGATGCTGCCGAACATCGACACGAATCTCCGATAGCTATCTTGGGCAAATCGATCGTTTCGCGTTTTTGCCGCCAGACCTTCCACGGTCTTGGTGGTCAGGCCGACGTTCAGCACGGTATCCATCATGCCGGGCATCGAGGCGCGGGCGCCGGATCGAACTGAGACCAGCAACGGCCGTTCAGGATTCCCGAATCCCATCCCCATCGAACGTTCAACGCGTTTGAGCGCCTGCAATGTGGCCTCCCACATTCCCTGTGGGTATTGCTTACCGATCCGATAATACTCGACGCACGCTTCGGTCGAAATCGTAAAGCCGGGCGGGACCGAGATCCCCAAATTAGTCATCTCGGCCAATCCTGCGCCTTTTCCGCCGAGCAGTTCCTTCATGTTCGAGGTGCCCTCGGCCTTGCCGTCGCCGAAATAGTAGACGTATTTCTTTGCCACGTGACTTCTCCTTCTCGCAGGATGCTGAAAAGTCCGCCAGCGCGTTCTCGCATCGCTCAGCGGCTCAACGTACCGAAGCGTACGCCGCGCCCCTTCGCTCGCGGTGGCCTTGCTGGACAGCCTTTTTGAGCATCCCGAAATTATCCGGCGTTAACATCGAACGGACAACTCCGGCCATCGTACCGAGAGCAACCGAGTTCTCCGCAGCCTCCTTGAACAAGTGCGTATCAATGAGCGGGCGCCGCGCGTCGGCCGTCGGCTGATTCCAGACGGAGCCGATAGCGGTTCACTAAGAACCACTTCGCCCTTACGCCACCGACGATAATGACGGTGACAAACAGCATCAGCAGCAATAACCGATAGTCCGCTTGAATCCCTTCATCGACATAGTATTGCCCGTCCGATCCCTTCTTGAGCTTCGTGTCGGGCTGGAGATAATGGGTCTTTCCATTGGGGTCGGAAAGATTGAGCCATTCCGAGCAGAGGCGAACGGGCTCATTCGCGCCGGGCAACGACTGCCACGTCAGCCGAAGACACACATCCTGTTTTGCATTGAACAGGTCAGGCGTCTTCACCAAGTCATCCAAGTTGATGCCGCTAAGTTTGAGTCCGGCGAGGAGGATCGCATTGCAGATCACCATCAAGGCCAGCGAGACTGTCAGAGAAAACCGTCGGATCTTGTCCGCCCGACGGCGGCTGTCCGTCATCGGCTGATCCATGGCACCTCCAGTCTTGTCTCACGTCCCGCCGACAGGATGCCCGTCTCGTAGGTCGATTTGACCTACCGTCCTTGTACCACAATCTGGGAAAAGTCCGCGAATGACATGAACAGCTCATCGACCTCTTTCAGCAACGACAACCGGTTGCTGCGAACGGCCTTGTCCTCGGTATTGACCATGACAGCGGCGAAAAAGGCGTCGACGGCCGGCTTGAAACCCACCAACGCATCCAGCGCCCGACCGTACTCGCCGGCTTTGACCGAGGCCTCTATCGTGCCGCGTTCGGTCACAACGGCTTTGTAAAGCGCGGATTCGGCGGCGTCCTGAAACCGTGCCTCATCCACTGGTTCCGGGGTCCATTGTTCTTTCTCGACAAGCCGATGCGCACGTGTGAACGCCACGATCAAGGAATCGAACTCCGGCTTCTTCGTCACAGCTTCAAGCGCCTTCATTTTCTGGACAAGATCCACGAGGTCTAATGGCTTATCACCAACTGGTTTAAGTACCGCGTCAATAATATCATCCCGCAAAAGATGAGCGACTCGACCATAATGTCGAACCCGTTCCAAGATAAATTCAGTGATCCGACGTACGCCTTGCCCTTCTGAATCCGAAAGACCCTTAAAGCCATCATCAGAAACGAGGTTTTTTGCATTATTAATGTATCTCGATAAATTCATTCGGAGATTTGATTCAAGAATGATACGAACGATCGCGGTGGCGTGACGGCGCAAGGCAAAGGGATCTTCCGATCCCGTCGGTACGATACCCGCATGGAAAAACGCGGCGATTGCATCCAGCCGATCTGCCAGGGAAAGAATCATTCCCGGCAACGTCGTGGGCAATTCTCCTTCAATCGCCTTGGGCAAATATTGCTCTCGAATGGCTTGAGCCACCGCTGTCGATTCTCCATCATGCAGGGCGTACTCGCCGCCCATGATGCCTTGCAGCTCGGGGAACTCCCCCACAATTCCCGTCAGAAGATCGGCCTTGGACAGAGCCGCCGCCCGATCACAAACTTGTCGTAGCCCATCTGGCCCCGGATCCAGGTGAGCGGCGATGGATGCAGCCAGCTTCCTGATTCGCTCCTGCTTCTGGGCCATCGTGCCGAGCTTCTGATGGAACGTGACGCCGGTGAGTTTTTTTCCCCGTTCCTCCAGCCTCACTTTCCGATCTTCATCGAAGAAAAATTTCGCATCCGCCAATCGCGCTGCCAATACTCGCTCGTTTCCCGTCCGAATCAACGACATATTTTTGACGTCATTGTTGGCAATGGCGATGAACTGCGGCGCCAGCTTGCCGGACTTCTTGTCCCGTACCGAGAAAAATCCTTGATGTTCTTTCATCGACGTCATCAAGACTTCTTGAGGAACCGCCAAATACTCCCGTCTGAAGTTGCCCAAGACGGCACAAGGCCATTCCGTGGTATACACCGCCTGATCAAGGAGGGCTTCATCCGCGATCAATCCGACCCCGGCTTTGGCACACAGACGATCGATTTGCTCACGAATCGTTGTTCGACGGCGATCGGGATCGATGATCACTCCCCGCCGCTCAAGCTCATGGTTGTAGGTCTTGAAATCCCTCACGGTCATGAGCTTTCCACCACCCATCACGCGATGACCATACGTTCGATTTCCGGCTGTGATGCCAGCCACCTGTACCGGCACCACCTTCCCTCCAAACAGCGCAACGATCCATCGCACGGGCCTCGCGAAGCGGAGACCTGTTTCATTCCATTTCATGGCTTTTGGAAATGCGAGGCCTGACACCAGTTGTGGCAATGTGTCGATCAGTATAGCAGTAGCTGGACGACCTGCTTCACGTTTCACGGCAAAAAGGTACTCGCCTTTCGGAGTCTGGCGAATCTGAAGATCCTGTATAGCGACACCCTGACCTGCAGCAAATCCTATAGCGGCTCTGGTCGGCTGACCGGTTTGGTCGAATGCGACGGCCTTCGACGGCCCCATCGCTTCTTTTGTCATGGAAGTCTGTTTCGACGCCACACCATCAATGACGATCGTCAGTCGGCGCGGCGTGCCCATGGTGCGAATAGACTGAAACGTAAGCCGCTGATTGTTGAAGAGACCTTCGGCAGATTCCTTGAGTGACGTCAGCGCTGGAACAATGAATTGATAGGGGAGCTCTTCTATACCGATTTCCAGTAGCAACTCGGCCACGGCAGGCGAGGAGGCCGCCGTATCTTTCTTCGGCAAAGCATTAGGACGTCCTGTTTTCTTTTGAGTGGCCATAATCCGTTAGGTTCGGCCCGCTCCGGTCTTCGGACGAGGCATCCCCGACTTCATGGCTTTCCTCTCGAGACTCATCAACGGATGTCCCATTGCCGCTCGCTCGTCGCGGTAGCGCTCGGCGCAGTGCCTGGCGAGGGCCCGCACCCGAGCGATGTAGCCCGTCCGTTCGGCGACGCTAATCGCCCCTCGGGCATCCAGCAGGTTGAACAAGTGAGATGACTTGATACAGTAGTCGTAGGCCGGCAACGTCAGGCGTTGATCGGTCTGTGCAAGTAATCGCTTACACTCCGCTTCATTCGCCTGGAACGTGTGCATCAGCATGGCGACGTCCGCCTGCTCGAAGTTATAGCGCGACCCTTGTACTTCGGTCTCGTGATGGATATCTCGATACGTGACACTGTCGGTCCAGGCAAGATCAAAGACGTTGTCGATTCCCTGCAGATACATTGCGATGCGTTCCGTGCCATACGTGATTTCGCCAGTGATCGGACTCAGTTCAATTCCGCCGATCTCCTGAAAGTAGGTAAACTGAGTGATCTCCATTCCATCCAGTCTCACTTCCCACCCCAGTCCCCAAGCCCCCAACGTGGGCGATTCCCAATCGTCTTGGATGAAGCGAATGTCGTGGTGTTTCGGATTGATCCCCAGGCGAGCCAGACTGTCCAGATACAGCTCCTGAATGTTGTCCGGAGAAGGCTTCAGGACGACTTGGTATTGGTAGTAGTGCTGAAGACGGTTCGGGTTTTCCCCATAACGGCCATCAGTCGGACGGCGGCAAGGCTGCGCATAGGCTGCACGCCACGGCTCCGGTCCGAGTGACCGTAAAAACGTGGCCGGATGAAAGGTGCCGGCACCCATTTCCATGTCATAGGGTTGATGAATGACACACCCTTGATCGGCCCAGAATCGATGGAGGGCAAGAATCAGTTCTTGGAAATTCACTGAACCTACAGCCTGGTCGGGAGAAGATGAACGGACGCTCACTTTAAGAAATAACTCGTCAAGCTAGCAAGAATGCTTTTCGTCTGTCAAGGAACAAGTCCCTCTAGATCAATCACTTGCAGATGACGCGTTGCGAAGAAGGAATCTGCAAGTTTGGAAGGCATCGACCGTTCCCCTGCGCAGGGTGTTTTAAAGCCTCCATGGATATCATGTGATCGGGACGGGTAGGATATTCCCCTGCCCGCTGATGGCGAGCCAGAGTCGGTGTCTGGGGTAAGGCACGACACCGACCCTTCCTTCATCTCATATGAGAGGCCTTCAGGTCCCCAGATTTGGCCTGTTACTGATAGGTGGTTGCTGAACTGACGCTGTAGAGAACCGGATATCCTACTATTAACTAGTCGCCCTGCATCCACCATATTTGTACCGCAGTGTCTTACTCACTGGTTTCTTTTACCAGAGGCTGTTCCTTACTTAAGCTGAAGACTCGCCCTCACTGTATCCTCCAGATCCTCTTGGGTATCTGATCGGATACGACTCTCAGGGTTAAGGCTGAGATTCTTGTACGATTTCCAACACATTTGCTGTATTTTGTGGCGGGCGGTTCGGCAAACTGTTTGCAGATTCACTCAACGTGCAGTCGCCAGGAATTTCGTCACACAAGTGCACTGAACGTGGAGGGTGTCCCGATGCTATGAAGAAGAGCCCCACCAGCCGTCTGGTGAGAAGCTCATCCTCTAGATGACCTGGATCATGAGGGGGGAGGAATACCCGCCTTGCATCATCTTCGACAGTACCCGACGATCTGGTCACACTCGCACACTGCCGAGCACGCGTGCGAGCACGAGAACCTTTTTCACGCAGTACTCCTAAGAACAGAGGGGGAATTGTCATGAAAAGGAGACAGCTTGTATTCACACTCTTTCTTGGTTTGGCCTTACTCCTTGGATATGTGGCCCTGACGGAACGAACAGCCGTCGCCGCGAGCGACACATCCGCCTCCTCAGCATTTCACTATGGCAAAGATCTGACAATCGCCGAACGAGTTGGGGCGGAAATTTGGTTCAACGCCACGGCCGGCAATGCGCGTTTCTTTACCTACGTTTATCAGCAACGGCTCGGCGTCATGATCGACTGGTATCGAGTCTTGCGCGGCGACGCGCGCGACGAACGCTTCTATCGATGGGGCCTCATCAACGACCCGGATTGTTGTACACCCGGTGATCCTAACTGCCCGGCAAAGAGCTATGACGAGACCTATGGCTTCGACTATTGTCCGGGCGATGACGAATTGCTCAAGCATGTCGGGAAACCCGGCTATCGTGATCCCGCCTGCGATCTGAAAGATGTCCCGCTCTCCAAGGATGATCCGCACGGTCCCAACGATAGGCGTCAGTCGGCCTGCGATCTTGAATTCGGCACGTCCACCGGAGCACTGGGGTTGCGCAAATTTCCCAATCCAAAGTTCGACAAAGTGAAATGGCTGAAGATTAACGGCGGGCACGTGGACTCGTGGGACGGCTATACGGCCAAAGTGGCGCCGCGGAAGGATCGTGAAGCGCCGGCGAAGAGTCATTTAGTCGATGGTTCCATTGAACCGCCCTATCGCATCGGCATGTCCTGCGGAGCCTGCCACATCGCCTTTGACCCGATTCATCCCCCTAAAGACCCCGCCCATCCGAAATGGGAGAATCTCTCCGGTACGGTCGGCAATCAGTACGGCCGATTTGCGCAGATCTTAGGGTCGGGAATGGCGCCAAACGCCATTGAGTATCAAATATATGGGCATGCTAGACCGGGTGCCGTCGATACCTCCGCGATTCCCAACGATCAGGTCAACAATGCCGGCACGATGAACGCGATTATCAATCTGGCCAAGCGGCCGGTCTTTGAGGAAGACATCATCAAATGGCGCAAGACCAGCCAATGCCCGGCTGGAGGAGACGAGCGGACCTGCTGGTGCGAACCGGGCAAAGACGGCAAGTGCTGGGAGCGGAGCCGAAAGAAAGAGTTCGTTCACCACATTTTGAAAGGTGGAGAAGACAGTATCGGGACACTCGAAGCCATTCAACGTGTGTACTTCAACATCGGAAGCTGTTCCGAGGAAGGATGGGTCAACCATCTCACGGATATGCGGCAACTCGATCCCACGATGCGTGGGTTTGGGCAGACGCCGTTCGATATCGGACAGGTTCGCCGGGATTGTTCGCAATTCCGGGCGATTGAGGATCGCTTGGGTGAAATTGCCCAGTTCTTGTTGACCGGAGCCCCGGCCGAATTGTACCAAGCCCGTGGGTTGAAGAACCATGCCGCGCTTGTCGAACAACTCAATAAGGAATTCGGCAAAGGCGCCGTTGAGCAGGGCCGCACGATTTTCGCGAGCAAATGCGCCTCATGCCATTCCAGCCAGAGCGGGCCGTTCGAGAATCGAGACTTTCGAACGGTCTCCGCAGATCCGAAGGATCGCGGCATTCGCGTCGATTGGCTCGGGAACGACAAGCTCATCCCCGTGAGCGAGATTGGCACAAACCGCTCGCGATCCCTCCATTCCAATCACATGCGGGGCCACGTGTGGGATGAGTACGCCTCTGAGACCTTGCGGGCGAAGCCCGGCGACCCACAGCTCAAGGAACCCTCCGACGGTGGACGGGGCTACTATCGGAACATCTCGTTGTTGAGTCTGTGGGCCTATGCCCCTTTCATGCACAATAACGCCGTGGGCCCTGAAGTCTGCGGTGGCCCATTGGACGAGCACTACTACTCATCGTATGTCGATAAGGACAAAAAGGATATAAAACCACTCGCCAACCCTCCGTCCTGTTGGGTCTTCGATCCCAGCGTAGAGGGGCGATTCAAGCTCTATAAAGCGTCGATGAAAGAATTGCTCAATCCGTCTCAACGAATTCCAAAAGTGACCGGGTTCAATTCCGACGTGACCATTCGGCTGTTCCCGAAGCTGGGTGACGGCAAGCTTGAGCGGTTCATCGATACGGCGATTCGCTTTCCAGTGGGCACACCAGCCGCGCGCATCGGAAACTTCCGCCACAAGGAACTGGTGGGAGACCTCGTCATGGCACGGGTAGATTTCGACAAACTGAAAGCCAAGTACGCCGACCGGTATGGAGCGGAAAAAGGCGAACGGATCGCCAACACGATTCAAGACAAGGGGACGGAGTTGCTCGCGAAACCAGGATCGATACTCGAGGTCGGAGCGGAATTGCGCGAGATCTACAGCAACAGTCTCGCGGTCATCGAAAACGATGGGCACCGATTCGGCGAAGATCTCTCGGATCGGGAGAAAGATGCGCTGACGGCGTTCCTCGCGACACTCTGATGGCATGAACCTTGAGACGAGGTGATCACGATGAGACGCCTACGATGGTTGATGTCAATCGGCTTGATGGTAAGCCAAACTGTGCTCCTTGGCTGTAACCCAGATCCGCCGCCGATTCCATTTGCCCAAAGCGGCGAACGATATTCCGACAAGGTCGACTTCGCTCGACTGGAGCACGAGTCCCCCCTCAAGCCGGCCGATCTCATGAAGATCACGCCGGACAATCTCAAGGGGGCCACTCAGGAACAGGTCGATCAGATCTATGCCCGCCTGACGGCCGGCCCGGTTCCGGACGGGGTGTACGATGGGCACATGTTTTTCCCGAAGGGATCGACCGAACGGGCCCGCCTGGCCGAAATCGTCGGAGGAGGCATCAAAGGATTCATCGTCGACCTCAAAACTGCCACGCTCGAGCACATCGGTGAATTTATCTGGAAAGGGAAGGTCTTCTATCGCAGCGAAGGGGTACTTCGAAATCGCATTGAGGATTTGCGCATCCTGAAGCCGATTGTGGGTCCCAACGTCGAGAAGATTCAAAAACTGGACGTAGACGGCAAGGACGCCTGGTTGTTGTTTCCCGCGAAACTCTATTGTGGCCAGAGCCTGCTGGATGGGCGTCGAGAATCCGTCATCATCGACTATGCCTTTACAGACGACCTCCCTGGCTATCGCGAGATGCCGGACGTGCTGGCCGGACGGGAAGGCTTGGAGGTACGTGACGAAATTCGCATGGTTCGCCCCGGGTTCTATCTTGGGCGTGCTTACATCAGAAAGGTCTTTGCCTTGAACTTTACGCTCTACAACAAGGCGGTCGCGGATACAGAATCCTCAACATTTGCCAATTCTGGATCAGCGAAGGAAGACTGTTGGGTTGGCAATCAACGCATGACGGCCATGGCCAATATGCCCGGCACCCAACAGACCCGCTAAATGGAAACCCATTGAAGGCGGGGATGAACTGGTCAAATCATGCAGAGGATAGTTAGATGGGCCGTGGGATTGGGATGTCTCTTCATGGCGACTGCATTGGTCTCAGGATGTGATCGGCGAGACGCAACACAGTCTTCCACCCATCAGTCTACCCTGATTGCCGAATCGGCTCCCTCATTGCCTTCTGATCCCACAACACCGCCATGGGTTGTGGATCCCGCTGAACCCGGAACGAACCTCCCGCCGATCGGGCGATCGTTGTTTGATTTTCTTATCATAAAGAGCGTGAACGGTAAGAAGGTCTATGACATCCCATTTCCGTTCTCCGCGCTGGTGGCTCATATCGAATCGCACCTCCATTCCGAACGCGCACAGCTGGCCCTGAAACGATTGCTGATTCCCGTCAATCGCTCGCTGCAGCGGCGTGCCGGCGACGGCGAGTACTTTGCCTATCCGCGAGCTGTGCTCGCCGTCGACACCGAGGCGGATTCGTCCTTGGGTCCGTCGGGCCTGCACCTCAAAAATCGGCTTTTCATCGGCTACCATGAAAAGACCGGGGTTTTGGAGATCATCAGCTACAACGAGGCGGCGGGCCGGTTCGAGTTTCAAATTGTCAGCAACTATCTTGCCGGTGGAACGCCGACTGTTCGGTATGCCAATCGTGCACTCTGCACCGCCTGCCACCAAAATCAGAGCCCCATCTTTTCCCGTCCCATGTGGGACGAAACCAACGTCAATCCCAAAATCGCCGCACTCATTGCGCATCAACGCCGCCAACATTACGGCTTTCCCGTTCGCCAAGGCGTGGGCGTGCTACAGGCCTTCGATGACGCCACCGATCGTGCCAATGACATCGCGTTGGCCCAGCTCCTCTGGCGAGAGGGATGCGAACAGGCCGATCGGCCGGAACAGTCGATCCGGTGTCGAGCCGAACTGATCGAGTGGATGCTCCGGTATGCGATGTCAAAAGGATCGGTCCAGGATTGGCAAACTGGAGATACCCGGGTGGAGCCACCATCCTTCCTTGCCACATGGCGAGCACGCTGGCCACGAGGGCTGTCCATTCCCAATCCGGATATCCCCAACCGCAATCCGTTTCGGTATGTGGCAGTAAGCGAGTTTCCAGGGCTCAGTGAGGTGGAAGCCACTGCCCTGGAGGGAAGAGAACCACGATCCGTGTTCCGCGGACCCCACGAGCCGACACTGCCTCGTGAACCACTGGAGGTGTGGACCACCCCCGATACTCCCCAGACACTCGAACGAGTCCTGGCTATATTTATGCAGTTTTTCACCAAGAGGGATCTCAATCGGCTGGAACGCGTGGTACATCAGCAGCCTGAGCGGCTCACACACGTACTGAGCGCCGTGGCACGAGAGACCCTGATGAGCCGAACTGATGTGTTCGCAAACCAGCCGTTTCGCCGTGTGACACTCTTGACGGCACTCGATCAGCAACTGGGCGCTCCGGTCGTCGCTCGCTGCTGTCTGGATGATCGTGGCATGCCCCCACCGATCGATGATGTTGTTGCTTCACATCACTCGGCCAGCATGGAACAAGAGGCGCCTCCGATCGGGGCACTCAAGACGTTCCATGAATATTGCGGTGCGTGTCATCATGGAACGGATGGCTTCCCTCCGAACTTTCTCCACGGATCTGTCACTGAGGTCCAAGCGAATTTAACGCAATGTGCCGATCGGATCTTCGTGCGGTTAGGTATGTGGGATCTTGCCGGTCCCGCACAGCTGGAAGCGCCGATGCCACCGGCCATGCATCTATTGCATCACCGAGTTAGCCTGGACCAGTGGAAGAGTCATCCAGATCTGCAGATGCTTCGCAAAGAAACAGTGGCAGCGATTCACCGAAAACGGGGTGCAACATTTAACCCGGAAGATTTGCTGCGACAGGACTACGACACCTTACCGGCCTGCCTCGCACCCCGTCGTGAACCAACCGTGGCGTCGGGAGCGGAAGCACACCATGGATAGGCCAATAACCAAGACGGCCACGAGACGGGTGAGGCCGTGACTCCGCAGTCCCAATTCATGCTGGTGGCACAGGTCACGCCAGGCCGGGACCGCGGTCTGCGGGAACTGCTGAGGACGATGAATTCGAAGCCAGGTATGGCCGACCCAACGAACGCGGTCTTGCCATTCGGGCAGTTCGAACGCCTCCATTTTGCACGGCTGGTGGTGCTGGACGATCCCACGCTCGGCGACATTGAAGCGCACGGTGTCCCACGCCCGAGCCTGCCCGTCTACCTTGCGTTTATCGGCAGCTGTGACGGATCAGCAGGCGAGTGCCTCGCGGATCTGGCACGGCGCGCGGATACGGGGTTGCGGCGAATCTTCATGCACTGCGACGGCTTCAACGCGGATGGCGACCTGCTGGCCTGGATGAAAGCGCATCAACATCGACTCGCTGCCAACTATATCAACTGGGTCGGTCGCACGGTACGGCAAGTCAGGGAGGAAAGTGCACTGCACCGCGCGCTCGCCGCGAAAGTCCCGCGCGCGGCACTCGCATCGGCCACGCAAGCCCAGCAACTCCGGCAAGAGTTGATCGACTTCGTCGATGCTGAGGTGAGCGCCGGGAGGCTTGGCCTGACGCCGCCGGAGCCGACCCCACTGCGCTGGCACATCGCCAAGTTGCTCCATCTCGTTGCGATTCCGCTGGCGGGCCTGATCCTGCTGCCGTTTCTGATAGTCCTGTCGCCGCTCTTGATCGTCATCTTGCGGACGAAGGAGAACAGCGACGCCGAAATATGCCCGCCTCCGGACCGTACGGCGCTACTGGAATTGCAACAGCTGGAAGACTACGACGTGACCAACCAGTACACGGCGTTCGGCTCGGTCAAACCGGGGCAGTTTCGCCGTTGGCTCGTGACTGCGCTGCTGGTGTTGATCGACTATACCTGTCGCCATGTGTTCACGCGCGGTTTTCTCGCACGCGTGCAGACGATTCACTTTGCATTCTGGGCCTTTCTCGATGACAAGCGCCGGCTCGTCTTCACCAGCAACTATGACGGAGGCCACGAAGCCTACATGGACGACTTCATCAACAAGGTGGCGTGGGGCCTGAATCTCGCGTTCAGCCACGGCGTGGGCTGGCCGCGCACGCATTGGCTGGTCGCGCGCGGTGCACGCATTGAAAACAAGTTCAAACACTACCAGAGGCGCCATCAATTGCCGACACAGGTCTGGTATCAGGCCTATCCGGGCCTGGCCCTGGTCGACCTCAAGCGCAACCAGCATATCAGGGAAGGGCTGGAGCGTGCGTACATGACTGATGCGCAGGCTCAAGCCTGGTTACAGCTGCTATGAGTACAATCCTGAATCAGAGAAGATCTGTGGAACTGGACGACGTTCAGGGCCTGCTGCGGTTCGGGTACAAGCATCTGACGGAAGCGTGCTTTCTCCTCCTGCGCGTCAAGGATCCGGCCGCTGCGCGCGCGTGGCTGGCGCAGGCGCCGGTCACGAGTGCCGTCAGGGCCGATCCACTGCCCGAGACTGCGCTCCACGTCGCCCTCACGAGCGAAGGACTGCGTTCCTTGGAGGTCGACCCCGACCTGCTCGCGGAGTTTTCAGCCGAATTTGTCGCCGGCATGGCGAGTGATGCTGCACGCGCGCGCCGTCTGGGAGATATCGGCGCCAATGATCCACGCGGTTGGCAATGGGGCGCCGGAGAGCGGGTGCCGCATATCGCCGTGCTTTTGTACGCCCGTTCAGGGCGGCTGGCGGCATGGGAACAGGAGATCGAAGCGCAATGCGGGGCCGGATTCGTGCGCATCGCGCGCTTGTTGACATCCGATTTACATGGCGTGGAACCGTTTGGATTCGTCGATGGCATTTCGCAACCACACATCGATTGGGAGCGCATGCGCCCTGTACGCGATCAAGACCAGCTTGAGTACAGCAACGTGAGTTGCCTCGGCGAGTTCCTGCTCGGCTATCCCAACGAATACGGGCTCTATACACCGCGTCCGCTGCTGACTCCACGGCGTGACCCCGACGCTCTGCTGCTGAGAGCCGAAGACGCGCCGGACCAAGCCGACCTCGGACGCAACGGCTGCTATCTCGTGTTGCGTCAACTGCACCAGGACGTGCAAGGCTTCTGGCGCGAACTGGACCGGCAAGCGGACGGTAATACGGACTTGCGCGAGCGACTCGCCGCGGCGATGGTTGGCCGGAAGAAAAATGGCGAACCTCTGGCCGCGCCAAGCGAGGAGTCAGTCGCCGGCAGCGCTCCGACGCAGCAATCAAAACTGAACGACTTTACCTACGGAGCCGATCCGCAAGGGCTGCGCTGCCCGTTGGGTGCTCACATTCGCCGGGCTAATCCCCGCACGGCTGATTTGCCGGGCGGCCCGGGGGGAATTTTCTCACGTCTGTGGCGCATGTTGGGCTTCAACACGGCGACACGTCATCAAGATTTGGTCGCATCGACACGCTTTCATCGCCTGCTTCGCCGTGGACGACCATTCGGTGCAGGCGTCACGCCTGAGCTATCCGCGACGCAATCCTCGCCCTACACAGAGACCGGGATTTATTTCATCTGCCTTGTGGCCAATATCAAGCGCCAGTTCGAGTTCGTGCAAAGCGCGTGGTTGATCGGGAGCAAGTTTGCCGGGCTCACCGGCGAAAGCGACCCACTGCTCGGCCATCGATTGCCGGACCCCGGAGATTCTCCCACCGACGGCTTCTCGATTCCGCAAGCCGATGGTCCGGATCGCAGGTTGAACAGCCTGCCACAGTTCGTCACCATGCAAGGCGGCGCATACTTTTTCCTGCCCGGTATTCGCGCATTGCGGTACCTCGCCACGTTGCGCTCAAAGGAATCACCATGACAAGAAACGTGTTGGGTTCAAACACGAGCCGCCCGGTGCCGCCTGCCAATACCGGCTCGGCAGTCCTCAATTGGATCAGCGATACGTCCTTGCGACTGGTGCAACTGCAGCGGCGCATCGATCCCTGGATGCGTCCGGCCTTCGATGCGGTGCTGCGCGACCCGATCACGAGCCTGACCACCGCCCTGATCAACTGGCAGCGTCGGAACGAAAGGCTGAAGATCGCCGAGGAACGGGTGCAACCAGACGAAGAAATCTCGCTCCAATCGATCATCGATACCTTCCAGCAGCAGATGCGCGGGCTGTGGAAGCCGGGCGGATTCGAACGCGGCGGAAATACCAAGACCCACGGCATCGTGCGCGCGGAGTTCATCGTCCATGACGGCTTGCCGTCGCGGTTCCGACACGGTATCTACGCGCAACCCAACACCTATCGCGCGTGGGTCCGCTTTTCAGGACCCGGGCCCTACGTGACGCCGGACATCGACGACGTAGGGTTCATGAGCATCAGCATCAAGCTGACGGGAGTTCCCGGTCCAAAATTAATGGACGAAGAGAAATTCACGCAGGACATGTTTGGCGTGTCCACACCGACCTTTGTCACACCGGACACGCGCGCGAACGCGCAGTTGCAGCGTGAGAGCCTCAAGAATGCGCAGATGTTCTACTTTTTCAATCTTCACCGTCCCCACCTGTTGGACTTCATCATGCAGGGACTGTGGATCAAAACGCAGAGTAGTCCTTTCGAGGCCCCGTACTTCAGTTGTGTGCCCTATCTGCTGGGCGAAGGGCAGGCGATGCAGTATTCTGTGTGGCCGACATCCAACACGAAAACCCCAATCCCACGCCTGCCACTGCGGCCGCCTGATGACTACCTGCGGAAGGCCATGGTCGTCGCGCTCGATCAGGGCGATGTCGAGCTGGACATTCGCGTGCAGTTACAGACCGATCCTCATCTGATGCCGATCGAAAACAATGCGGTGATGTGGCCTGAGCGACTGTCTCCCCGGATCTCGGTGGCCACCTTGCGCATCCCACAGCAGAAGTTTGACTCACCGGCGCAGATCGCGTTCGCGCGACGCCTATCCTACAACCCATGGCACTGCATCGCCGAGCACCGGCCGCTCGGCAATCAAAGCCGGGCGCGGCGCCGTATGTATTTCGAGTTATCGAAGTTGCGGCACGACATGAACGCTGAGCCGCACTATGAGCCGGATGGGGATGAAACGTTTTGATGAGACGCTCTCACCGGCGACAACCATGACGTCAGATCGGTCATCATGGATTCGGCTTTCGTCGTCAGAGCGAGACCTAAGAACCGGACAGAATTTCTTGGCCACATCGACTAGTTTGAGAATTAGCTCAGCACGTATCCCCCGCCTAAATATCCGTGCCCATCGATCAAGTCAAAGCGGCAACAGCTCTCGGAACAGGACGTTGAGCGGATCGGAACAAAGTTCGATGTGCGACAACGTACCAACGGCAACCAGAGCCACCTATTCGGAACTACCCTGGCCAACTAAGAAGAAGAATGGACTGGTGGATTATCTGAAGACTCTATGAAGGAAGTCCTTTCCCAACTGAGTTTTCACTCAAACCATCGTTGCTGTCGTGTGTGCGATCGTTGTTTCGGGAGATGGCAAAACCATGCTGACCGCCTTCATCGTAACTTTGCTACCGTCACTCCATCCCCTCCTTCGGCTCGATCGCCAGGGCGAAACTCAGCGACATAGGGCGAGGCTTTGAGATATTCGCGCAGGACGGATTTGAGCCGACCGGTTCCGTGACCATGGATGATGCGCATGTACGGTGCTCCATCCAGAGTCGCTCGATCCAGCGCCGCCACGACTTGATCGAGTGCCTCATCAGCGGCTTGCCCTCGCACATCTAGTACCGTTTGTTCATCCAACCCTAATCCGTTACTCGTCGGGACTCGACGAGCACTCGAAGCGGATGGTGTCGGTCGTCCTGCCGTCACGTCTGGTTCCGGCACAATTCCAAGGAGGTTCGACACGCTGGCTAAAATTTCACCCTCTCCGACTTTCACGCGCACCCGCTTTTTTCCTTGTGGCGCTTCCAATAAACTCCCCGTCATACCCAAGCCGGTAATTTCCACTGCGTCGCCGACCCCAAGCTGCTCAAGTGGAATCGGCTTGCCGGTCGGAGCGAGTTCTTCTCTGGTTCGCGTCTCCAATTCGTATAAGCGCTCTTTGGTTTCCTTCGCCTTGATCAGCTTCTGCTCGCGCTTGAGGGAGTCGACGGTCGCCTGAACCTCTGCTCGTGCACGTTGAAACTGTTCGCCAAGTTTCTTCTTAAGCCCTCGTCGGGCTTCCTGTTCGGCCTCTTCCCATTGCGCTCGGAGCGATTGCGCTTCCCGAGCCGCTTGCTCGGCTTCCTGCCTCGCTCGCTGAGCCTGCGCGCTGTCCTCGGCCAGTTGGCGTTGCTTCCGCTGTAAATCGGCCATCAATTCCTCGAGCCGCTGATCGTCGCGGCGCAGCCGCTTTCGCGCATCGTTCAATAGACGTTCATCCATGCCGAGGCGGCCGGCGATCTCCAAGGCTGATGAACCGCCCGGAATCCCGGCGAACAATCGATACGTCGGCGCGAGGTGCTCCACGTCGAATTCCACACTGGCGTTCGCGAAACCGGGAGTCGTCTGCGCCAGCTCTTTGAGCACGCCATAATGCGTCGTTGCCACCACCTTCATGTTCATTTCAGCCAGGCGGCACAGGAGCGCCTCTGCCAAGGCCGCGCCTTCTTGGGGATCGGTCGAGGTCACAGGCTCATCAAGGAGGACAAGCGAGCGCGGCGCGGAGAGTTCGTTCACCGTCGGCGGGACGGCGCTCTCGGCAAGAAGCCGGATCATATGGGTCATGTGAGCGGAAAAACTGGACAGGTCGCGACTCAAGTCCTGTGCATCACCGATGTCGGCGTAGAGATTGGTAAACAGTGCCATCTCGGATTCCGGAGCGCACGGAAGATGCAATCCCGCCCGCACCATGAGCGCGAACAGCCCAAGAATCTTCAGTGTAACGGTTTTCCCTCCCGTATTCGGCCCGGAGATCACCAGAATACGAATCGCTTCGTCCATGTGAATATCATTGGCCACCACGTGCTCTTTCGCGATGAGGAGCAACGGATGCCGCGCCTGCTTGAGGACAACGCGGCCCTGGTCATTCAACACAACAGGGTTACACTTCAGCCGGCGACTCACTTCAGCCTTTGCCCGGATGACATCGCATTCGGTCAACGCTCCGATCCCTTGGCCGATCTCTTCCGCTTTGGAGGCCACCAAACCGCTGAGCTCCCGCAAGATGCGTTGCACCTCCCGCTCAATCTCCAGATCCGCCACTTTGATCGAGTTGTTCAGCTCGACCAACTCACGAGGTTCCAAAAAGACGGTTGCCCCGCTGGCCGATACGTCGTGGACGATCCCGGGCACTCTCCCCCGCATGTCCGCCTTCACCGGCACGACATAGCGCCCTTCTCGCTGCGCAAAATACGACTCTTGGAGCACGTCTTCATATCGTTTGGAATGCAAGATCCGCTCGAGATGCTGCCGCATGTCATGCTTGAGCTCCTGCGCCTGATGAGTCAGACGCCGCAGTTCCGGCGAAGCCGTATCTTTAATCGACCCATCCGTTTGGATGGCACCTCCAATAGCCCTTATGACGAACTGCAGACTCTTGGCCACATGAAGCGGTTCCAGAACCTTCGCCAGAGTTCGCGTCTCGACTGTATGGGAGTCCGCGTATTGCCCCACGTCTGTCATCAGTATCAGCACGATCGCGCAATCTCGCAATTCACCGGGCTCAAGCACTCCGCCCTTCCTGGACCGAGTCAGTTGCTCGCGAATATCGGGAAATGACAGGGTCGGCACCGGATCACTCCCCTCCAGCAAGCTCACCATTTCCGTCGTCTCTTGCTGATGCAGGCGCGCCTCCGCGAGGTCGCCCGATAAGGGAAGAGACCGGCAACGAGCCATTCCGATCGTCGATTGCGCATGTTGCGCAAGAAGGTCCAGCAGCCGAGGCCACTCCAACGCCTGTGCCGCGTGTTCAGATAATGCCTCGCTCATATGACCCCCCTGCGCATCCGACTGCATATTGGACTCTCACCCAAGTACCGGAATGGGAAGCATAAGAACAGGCTGTCGCGCACGAGCAGCCCTCGCTGTTGTGACATTGTGCCGCTATCCTTACGTCTTGACAAGAAGGAGAAGGCGTCGATACTATCGCCGTTCGTGCTGTACCATCCGGGTGTACTCAACCAATATATTTGCATGTAGAGGATGACGCTATGGCCATTCGTGTTGGAATCAATGGATTTGGACGTATCGGGCGCAACGTGCTGCGTGCGTCGATGGGGGACGGCGATCTTCACATCGTCGCCATCAACGATCTGACGGACGCGAAGACACTTGCGTACCTGCTCAAGTACGACTCGGTGCACGGCACCCTTCCAGCCAGTGTAGAAGCCAAGGAAGACCGGATCCTCGTGGATGGAAAACCCATCACCGTGCTCGCGATTAAAGATCCGAAAGAACTGCCGTGGAAGGCGCTGAATGTCGACGTCGTCATTGAATCGACCGGTCGGTTTACCGACCGAGAGGCGGCGGGTAAACATTTATCCGCCGGCGCCAAGCACGTGATTATTTCGGCCCCGGCGAAAGATCCCGATGTGACCATCGTGCTCGGCGTGAACGACGACAAGTTTGACCCTAAATCCCATCATATCGTGTCCAACGCCTCCTGCACGACCAACTGCCTGGCGCCTGTCGCCAAAGTCCTGTTGGAGACGTTCGGGATCAAGCATGGGATCATGACGACGATTCATTCCTACACGAACGATCAGCAACTGCTCGACCTTCCTCATAAGGACCTTCGGCGCGCACGCGCAGCCGGCATGTCAATGATTCCGACCAGTACCGGCGCGGCCAAAGCCCTGCATCTCGTGATACCGGAACTCAAGGGCAAGTTGGACGGGCTCGCCATTCGCGTGCCGACACCGAATGTGTCCCTCGTCGACCTCACTGTTGAAACCGAGAAAGATTGCGATATCGCATCCGTGAATGCAGCGTTCAAGAAAGCTGCGGATGGTCCGCTCAAGGGCATTCTCAAGTACTCTGAAGACCCCATCGTCTCCATCGATCAAAAGGGGGACGATCACTCGGCCACCGTCGATGCGCCATTGACCAATGTCGTGGACAAGCGCATGGTCAAGGTCACGGCCTGGTACGACAACGAATGGGGTTATTCATGCCGAGTCCGCGACCTGGTCAAGGTCTTAGCAGGAAAATCGACCATTCATTGACTGACCTCGAGCGTGACGGTCGAGTGGGCACAGACGAATCCATTTAATCCACTTTTTGCCGAACTTGGCTGAAGGAGCCCTTCCATGAACTTGCACAAAAAAACGATCGACGACGTGCAACTTCGTGGCAAGCGCATCATTATCCGCGCCGATTTCAATGTCCCGCTCGATGAAGCGCTGCAAATTACCGATGACACCCGCATACGTTCTACCTTACCGACCATCAATCGCGTCGTCGACGAGGGTGCCAAAGTTATTCTCTGTTCCCACCTCGGTCGGCCGAAGGGTGCATTTGAGCCCAAATACAGCCTGGCGCCGGTCGCCAAACGTCTGGGCCGACTGCTCGGTAAAGAAGTGATTTTCGCGCCGGACTGTATTGGCCCAGCTGTCGAGAAACTGGTCGCCAAGATGAAGGATGGCGATGTGCTCCTGCTGGAAAATCTCCGCTTTCACGCAGGCGAGGAGAAAAACGACGACGCGTTCGCCAAAGCTCTTGCGTCGCTCGGCGACGTCTTCATCAACGACGCCTTCGGAGCAGCCCATCGCGCTCATGCGTCGACCGTCGGGATCACCAAGTTCATTTCCGACGCGGCCGCAGGCGCGCTGCTCAAGAAAGAAATCGAGTATCTCGAGGGCGCTGTCGCCAACCCCGTTCGGCCGTTCGCCGCCGTACTGGGCGGCGCGAAGGTATCCGGAAAGATCGGTGTCATCGAAAACTTGGGGAAGAAAGTCGATAAAGTCATCATCGGCGGCGGCATGGCGTTTACCTTCTTGAAGGCAAAGGGGATGGAGATCGGCAATTCCCTCGTCGAAATGGACATGCTGGATTTTGCCCGGGGAATCGAAGACCACGCGCTCTCACGCGGAGTCAAATTTTACCTGCCCGTTGATTGTGTGGTCGCGGCCAGCCGTGAGGTGGGCGCTGAAACCAAGATTGTGCCCGTGCAGGAGATTCCCAAAGGATGGTACGCCCTCGACATTGGTCCGGCCTCCGTCAAGCTGTTCAATGAAGCGGTGCAGAATGCGAAAACCATCTTGTGGAACGGACCGATGGGTGTGTTCGAAATCGACGCCTATGCCAGAGGGACACTGGCCATGGCGCACACAATCGCCGATGCCTATGCCCTCACGATCGTCGGCGGCGGCGAAACAGGTCTGGCCGTCCATCGGGCCGGCGTCTCGGAGAATATGTCGTTCATCTCCACCGGAGGCGGCGCCGCCCTGGAATTACTCGAAGGCAAAACCCTTCCCGGCCTTGCGGCGCTGCCTGACCGTTCGAACTGATCAATAACCTTCAAAAGAACAGAGACCGGGAATCGCGGTGCGCAGAGTCCTGATCGTTGGCAACTGGAAGATGAACAAGACCGCGTCCGAAGCGGTCGCCTTCGTTCGTGAGCTGAAAGAGCGCCTTCCTGCTCCATCCACAACCGTTGAGCTGGCCGTTGCTCCCCCATTCACCGCACTGGAATCGGTCCGCATCGCCTTGGGCCCTTCATTCCCGATTCAGCTCGGCGCCCAGAATATGTTTTGGGAAGATAGCGGCGCCTATACGGGAGAAGTCTCCGCGCCGATGCTCAAAGACCTCGGATGTCGCTATGTCATCCTAGGCCATTCGGAACGACGAATTCTTTTCGGCGAGCAAAGCGACGGCATCCATAAGAAGATTCGAATGGCTTTCAAGCATGGGCTGCGCCCCATCCTCTGCATCGGTGAATCCCTCGAACAACGAGAAGGGGGGACGACCGACACCGTGCTGACCCGGCAACTTCACGAGAGTCTGTCCGGCCTTACGCATGACGCGCTGGCCAACCTCACCATCGCCTATGAGCCGGTATGGGCAATCGGTACGGGAAAAGCAGCGACCGTGGACCAAGCGGTGGCCGCCCACCGGACGATTCGACAAGCCCTTGCTGTCACATGGTCACCCCAGGTCGCCGACTCCACGAGGATTCTCTATGGAGGCAGCGTTACACCTCAGAACATAGAATCGCTGTTATCTTCGGACCAGATCGATGGTGCACTCATTGGCGGCGCTTGTCTCCAAGTTGATTCCTTTGCTACAATTGCCCGGATTGCTTCCGTCCCTAGATCAATCGGAGTTTGAAATCTCATGCTGTATACGCTGATTGTCATAGTCCACGTGCTGATATGTTTTTTGATGATCGGAGCGATTCTTCTGCAATCGGGGAAGGGAGCGGAGATCGGCGCCGCGTTCGGTGGCTCCAGTCAGACGGTGTTTGGAAGTCGGGGGCCCGCCAACTTCCTGAGCAAATTCACCGTCATCGTCGCGGCCGTGTTCATGCTGACGTCGCTTACCCTGGCAATTTTGGCCAAGCAACGGAACATTTCGTCGACAGTGATTGACATGCAGCAAAAAAGTGACCCGGCGGCCTCCCCGTCGGCACCACCCTCTCAGCCGTCATCTGAATCGCACCCTTCAGGGGAAACTCCGGCAGCCGGCCACTGATAGCGCGGAAGATACTCGCACGTTTTTCTCAAAACGAGCATCACTTCAGGGAAGCAGCAGCTCGGGCCAGCAAGCATTCCGCGGCGTGTTCGGTTGTTAGACCCGGGTCAGCCAGGACTCGTGGGTAGGATCTTCGCCGCGCACGATTGAAAAGAAGGCCGTTTGGAGGGCACGCGTAATCGGTCCGGGTGTCCCATTTCCGATTCGCCGATGATCGATTTCTCGAACCGGAGTCAATTCAGCGGCCGTGCCTGTCACGAACACTTCGTCGGCGATGTACATTTCATCGCGTGTGAATCGCTCCTCCGCCACGGCGATTTTTCGCTCTTGGGCCAATTGAATGACGGAGTTTCTGGTGATTCCTTCAAGCACCGACGTCAGCGGCGTTGTTTTGAGAACGCCCCGCCGAACGATAAACACATTCTCCCCGGTTCCCTCGGCAACATAGCCCTCGGGGTCCAGAAGAATCGCTTCGTCATATCCGTCGGCCTTGGCCTGCCGCTTAGCCATGATGGAGTTCACATAGTACCCGGATATTTTTCCTCTGGTCATGGACACATTCACGTGGTGCCTGGTGAAGGAGGAAACGCAGGCGCGCATCCCGTTAGCCAGCGCATCGTCCCCCAGGTACGCGCCCCATTTCCAAGCCGCGATGGCGATCCGAATCGGATTGTCACCCGGATGCACACCCATCGCGCCATACCCGATGTAGACCAACGGACGAATGTAACAGGCATCGAGACGATTAACACGAACGGTTTCCACGATGGCGTCGGCGATCTGTTTTTTGTCATACGGCATGGCCATCATGCCGATGTGGGCCGAATCAAACAGTCGGTCGACATGCTCCTGCAGTCGGAAGATGGCGGATCCCGATTTGCCTTTGTAGCACCGAAGTCCTTCAAACGCTGCCAGACCATAGTGTAACGAATGAGTCAGCACGTGGATGTTGGCCTCTTCCCACGCCACAAATTTTCCGTCCATCCAGATTTTTTCAACTGGTTCCAGCATTGAGGCCAATCTCCGGTGAAGGATGATGCACTTCCGGCTCAGTCAACGAGCACGACTATAGCGTGAGGCAGTATGGGGGTCAAGCAAACGGACCGACACCTGGTCCGGAACATGCTTGTTAATGATGCGATGACTTACAAAGAGGCGCAATAGGCGCGAAGGCGGGAACTCAGAAACGTTCCGACTCGATCTTCCCCATCAGGACTCATGGTCACCACTTTGGCTCCAAACAGGAAACCACGCACCCATCGAACAATGACACGTTGGATTTCGACCGGCTCATCTTTGTCGGGAAGGGTTAGCCGGACGACAAGTTCCATCCCGGGCACCACTTGGTGATCACCCAGCACACGGAACCCGTTCCGACACAGGTTCATCACGGTTCCTTTTCCGAGGAAATCTCCGCCCAGGTAGTAGACGGCGCAGCGAACAGGAATCCGGTGATACGTACGGATCACAAACTTGCTGGTCTGAGGCATGATCTCGCTGTGGTCTCCCAGTTTGAATTGCAGAACGCGTGAATGGTACCGTCTCTCGGTGTCGCTCAGCATACGTGCGGGCAGGACCGACGTCCTAGCCCACAAAAGAGGGGGGCTTACGGGCAACCACTGATCGATTGGCGCACTGGCTTGACACCCCTCGTACCCCCATGTTAAATGAACCGTTCTTCTAGCGTGGAGAAGAGATATGTACGCAATCGTTGAAACAGGTGGCAAGCAATATCGAGTCGAAGCAGGTTCTACGATTCAGGTCGAAAGCCTGCCTGGAGATGTCGGGGCTCAGATTGAGCTCGACCAGGTTCATCTCGTGCATGGCGATGCCGGTCTCATGATCGGGCAGCCGCTTCTTAGCGGGGCCAGAGTTACAGCCGAAATCGTGCGACAAGGACGGACGCGGTCGATCACCGTGTTCAAAAAGAAACGCCGCAAGAACTACCGTCGCACCCGTGGACATCGGCAAGGATTCACGAAGCTCTTGATTACCAATATTGCAACGGCCTAACTAGGACAAGAAGGATCTACCATGGCGACAAACAAGGGCGGCGGATCATCACGTAACGGCCGCGACAGCAATCCTCAATATTTAGGCGTGAAGGCCTATGGCGGTCAGACTGTGACTGCCGGCAGTATTATCGTCCGCCAGCGTGGGACCAAGTTTTTCCCTGGGTTCAACGTGGACCTTGGGAGGGACCATACCTTGTTTGCCAGAATGAGCGGTGTAGTCAAGTTCGAGGGCGGACGCGGCAGACGAAAAGTCAGCGTGTACCCTAGTCCAACCAAATCCTGATTCTCGTTTTCCGCGCATTTCCCTAACGATCACGGTTGGGTAAATTCTCCCTCTCCTCCTCAGCTCAGGGTCAGGTATACTTTCTCATCCTTAGCAACTCAACCGTCGAGATGGTATCACCAGCTTATGTTCGTCGATGAAGTCCACATCACAGTGCGAGCCGGTCGCGGCGGAAATGGCATCTGTAGTTTCCGGAGGGAGATGTTTGTTCCACGCGGAGGTCCGGACGGCGGCGACGGCGGCAACGGCGGGGATATCATCATAACCGCGTCCCATCGGTTGACCACCCTGCTCGACCTCCGCTACCAGAACCATTATGAGGCTCAAGACGGGCGCGCCGGCGGGGGGTCTAATTGCACAGGCCGTTCGGGAGAAGACGTGACCATCACCGTTCCCGTCGGCACCATTGTCTACGATGACCAAATGAAAGAAACACTCGTTGATTTCATCGAGGACGGCCAATCAGCCGTCATTGCCCAAGGAGGACGGGGGGGAAGAGGGAACAGCAACTTCGCGACCTCCGTCAATCGAGTGCCGACAAAATGCACTCCCGGCACACCGGGTGAAGAGCGGACATTGCGGCTCGAGCTCAAACTGCTTGCCGACGTTGGGCTGTTGGGATTTCCGAACGCCGGTAAATCAACGCTCATTGCCGCTATTTCAGCGGCGCGTCCAAAGATCGCCGATTATCCCTTTACCACGCTGGTTCCCAATCTCGGCGTTGTTCGGTGGGGGTCTGACCGCAGCTTTGTCGTAGCCGATATCCCCGGGTTGATCGAGGGCGCACATGAAGGGAAAGGCCTGGGCGTACAGTTCCTGCGGCATATTGATCGCACCGCCTTCTTGCTCCACCTGATCGATGTCTCAGAGTGGGCCACTGAAGATCCCGTCGCCAGCTTCGAAACTCTGCGGCGGGAACTTGCTGCCTACGACCCGGCGCTCACACGCCGTCCCTTTGCCGTTGTCGCGACAAAGATCGATGTGCTCGGCCCAAGTGAGCGACTGGCTCAACTGCAGACCTATTGCCAGCAGCGAGGGTATCCGTGCTTGCCGATTTCGGCCGCCACCAATAAAGGACTCGATGATCTGATCGTGCATGTCGGGAAACAGGTGGAGGATTTGCGAAAGATCCCATGCGAGATACGCTCTTAGCACAGGCCAAACGGATCGTCATCAAGATCGGCAGCAGCCTGATCGCTTCGCGTGCGGAGGGTCTACGTCCCCACCAAATCGAGCGATTGGCTGATGAAATCGCGTCTCTCCGAACTCAGGATCGTGAAGTCCTGATCGTTTCCTCCGGGGCCATCGTCTCCGGTATTCGAAAGTTACGGCTGAAAGACTACCCGAAAAGCCTTCCAGTCAAGCAAGCTGCGGCAGCCGTGGGGCAAAGCCGACTGATGTGGGCCTATGAGAAGGCCTTCGAGCGCCTTGGGATTCAAGTCGCGCAGATTCTCCTCACCCACCAAGATCTTGCTGATCGGCGTCGCTTTCTCAATGCCCGCCACACCCTCTCGGCACTCATTGGGTTTGGCATCCTGCCGATCATCAATGAAAATGATACCGTCGCGGTTGATGAAATCAGAGTCGGCGACAACGACACCCTTGCAAGCGAAGTGGCTCACCTGGCGGATGCAGACCTGCTGGTGATTCTCTCGGACGTCGACGGTCTGTATACGGAAGACCCGCGTAAAAATCCGTCCGCAACGTTGATTCCGCTCATTCCGGAGATTACCCAAGAGATCGAGCACCTGGCGGGAGCGTCCAGTACCTTTGAAGGCACCGGAGGAATGGCAACCAAGCTACGGGCCGCCAAAAAAGTCGGAGAGTATGGAATCGCTACCCTGATTCTCAATGGCGAACGGACCGGACTCCTGCCGAAGGTGCTCACCGGTGAACCGGGCGGAAGTCTCTTTCTTGCCAGGGAGCGCCGCCTCAACAGTCGCAAACATTGGATCGCCTTCACGCTTCGCCCTCGCGGCCAGATACATCTCGACCAAGGAGCAGTCGAGGCCTTGATCAAGCGAGGGAAAAGTTTATTGGCTTCGGGCATCCTGCAGGTCACAGGATCATTTGAAGCCGGTGATCCGGTCAGTTGTCTTGATACGGACGGAAAGGAATTCGCCAAAGGCTTGGTGAACTGTTCATCCGACTCGTTAAGCCGAATGAAAGGTCTCAAGACAGCGGACATTCAAGAACAGTTCGGCCCTCAAGAATATGAGGAAGTCATCCATCGGGACAATCTTGTTCTCCTTTAACAGAGAGTGGTGAGTGCTGAATCCTGTGTTATGAACGTTCCTCATCCTCAACACTCAACCCACGGCAGTCAGTGTTCGGATCCTCATCGTCTCGGCCTATTCGGTGGCAGTTTCAATCCCATTCACAATGGTCATCTGGCTATTGCGCATGAAGTGCACCTGCGCATGCAGCTCTCCCGAGTCCTATTCATTCCAACCGGCGATCCACCCCATAAGCAGGACGAATCACTCGCTCCGGCAAACGCTCGGTTCAACATGGTGCAGCTGGCGACCGCCGGAACTCCAGCTTTTGACGTCACCGACATCGAACTGCGGCGAAAGGGAAAATCGTACTCCATCGATACGGTTCTTGAATTGCGGGAACAGTTTGGCCCCTCCACGGAGTTGTTCTTCATCATTGGACTAGACGCGTTTCTTGACTTCCATACGTGGAAAACCCCGGGAGAGATCTTGAAGATCTGCCACTTCGTCGTCGTTCCCAGACCGGGGCAATCCTTCGGCGCCCTAATCAAGCTATCCCTTCTTCCCACGCTCGACGCACAGATGCTCGCACAGCTCGACGCCGGCGCGGTGGGCACGCTGGATATCGCGGTCCCCGCGTCTCCCGGGATCACCTGCTTGTCCCTTCCACCCCATCCCATCTCTGCATCGGAAATTAGACAGAGAATTCGGCGTGGACTGCCGCTGGCAAATATGTTGCCCCACTCAGTAGAATCCTATATACTTCTCCATAGCCTTTATCAGGAGGGCAGCTATCGTACGCGCGTCTAAGGCCACCGCCCTTGCCGTAGCTAGGGCTATGTTAGACAAGAAGGCCCTTGATGTCCGAATCCTCCACATTGCCCCGCTCACCTCAATCGCTGATTACCTGGTCATCGGATCGGCTGAATCCGACAGGCAAACACGCGCGGTCGCTGACTCCATTGTCGACGCACTTTCTCGCGTGGGCCAACAGCCGCTGAGTATTGAAGGTACAACATCGGGTCAGTGGGTGCTTCTGGATTTTGGCGACGTCGTTGGCCATGTATTCAGGCAGGACTCTCGATCGCACTATGCACTTGAGCGTCTGTGGAGCGACGCGCGGCATGTTCCCATTCCCGACGAAGCGTCGGCCCCGACGGCCACATCGAAGCGGCGCATAATTCGGAAGACGGATTCGCAGAAGACGGTTTAGGCTATGTTCAAACTGCTGATCACTATTTTTTTCATCAGCGCCGGGGTATTCATTTACAGTTATTTCCGCGAACTCAACCCGGGAACCGTCGTCGTCCACACCGGCCCCGGCGCGGAGTTCGAACTCAGCCCGGTCACGCTTGTCTTGATTTCCATGGCATTGGGGGCGGTGCTCGCCACCTTTGTCGTAGGACTGCAACAGACGGCGCATTTGATTTTGAATTGGCGCAGTAACCGGCTGGGGCGTCGAAAGGAGAAGGTCGACACACTGCATCGAGACGGAACCCATGCGTTCATGTCGAAACGCACCTTGGAAGCGATTACGCTCTTCGAGAAAGCCCTGGCCATCGATCCCAATCGCGTCGACTCACTTCTATGGCTGGGAAATATCTACCGGTCGGAGCAGAATTTTCCCGAAGCCGTCCGACTCCATCAACATGCCCATCGCGTGGATGATCGGAACATCGAGGTCTTGTTGGAGTTGGGCAAGGATTTGGAGGAAGCCAAACGGTATGAAGAAGCGCTTCAAGCCCTCCAGAAAATTCTCAAGATTGAACCCGACAACTTGACGGCCCTCATCCGGAAACGGGACCTCAATATCCGCATGGAAAGATGGGGCGAAGCGCTCGAAATTCAACACCGCTTACTCAAGGCCAATCTCCCCGCTCCTGAAAAGCAGGCGGAAGCGGCGTTGCTGGTCGGATGCATGTATGAAGTCGGGCGGCAACTGCTCGAACGCGGACACCCCGACAAAGCTCGGCGATACTTCCGAGGCGCCATCAAGAAGGACCGCAGTTTCCTCCCTGCCTATATTGGAATGGGTGAGATTCTGCTCCACGAAGGCAAAACGAAAGACGCCGTCGAGATTCTCAAGAAGGTGTACGCACGGACACGCAGCGTGATCATTTTGCATCGGCTGGAAGAACTCTTCTTGGATCAAGGCGAGCCCAGCGAGATCATCCGAATCTATCAGGAGGCCTTACAGCAAAACCCGCAGAATCCGGTCCTCCAATTCTATCTGGGCAAACTCTACTATCGGTTGGAAATGGTGGATGAGGCATTCGATCTCCTTTCGACGATAGAAGGGCCCCAAGATCATCTCTTGGACTATCACAAGATTATGGCCAATCTCTTCTTGCGCAAGCAGCATTTTGAGGAAGCCATTGTCGAATTGAAGAAGGCGCTCAGCTTCAAGAAGCGCGTGGTGGTGCCCTATATCTGCACTCAATGCCAGCAGGAATCAGTCGAGTGGTCCGGCCGGTGCCGCCGCTGCGCCAAGTGGAACACGCTCACGGCCCTCCCCTGGCTCGAAGCCGGCCAAGCCACCGCACACTCCGATACCGAACCTTCTTCCGTACGCGCCGTTCCCTACCAAGGCATTGCTTCTCCGTTTGAAACCGTGTAGGGTTCCCACCGATATGTGTCGATAGTTAAGCCGATAGATTCGAGTAGTCCCGCTTCTCGATTCAAGAAATCAAAACCAGAACAGACCTACCACATCGCTGCATGTTGAGGATTCTATGAGCTATATGACATTGGCGGACAAAGCCCTCAATGACGAACTCCTTACCGGAGAGGAATGCCACTCCGTCTTGAGTGCGCCGGACGACGAATTGCTTTCATTGTTGCATGCAGCCTTTCAAGTCCGATCCAAATACTTCGGCCGCACCGTTCGCCTGCAGATGCTCCAAAACGCCAAGAGTGGAGCGTGTCAGGAAGACTGTCACTACTGTTCTCAGTCTTCCATCTCGACGGCACCAATCGAGCGCTATAATCTTCTTCCGCAAACACAAATGATCGCTGGCGCCCGGCAAGCCGCCGCCTCAAAAGCCCAGCGCTACTGCATCGTCATCAGCGGACGCAGCCCATTGGATCGGGAGATCGATCAGATCGCCGGCGCCGTGCGTGCTATCAAGCAAGAAGTCCCGATTCAGATCTGTTGTTCGCTCGGACTGATGAACGAATCCCAAGCCAAGCGCCTGAAAGCAGCCGGCGTCGATCGGGTGAATCACAATTTGAACACCAGCGAGGCTTTTCACGCATCAATTTGCACAACCCATACGTTTCAAGACCGGCTGGCGACGATCAGGAACGCCCGCGCAGCGGGGTTGGAAATCTGCTCGGGTGGGATCGTCGGCATGGGCGAAACCGATAACGACTTGATCGAACTAGCGACGGCGCTGCGCGAGGTGAAACCGGATTCGATCCCTCTCAACACGCTTCACCCGGTCGCCGGGACACCATTGGAGAACTGCGACCACCTCACGCCTCAACGCTGCCTAAAAGTGCTCTGCCTCTTCCGCTTTCTCCACCCTCGCACTGAAATCCGCATTGCGGGAGGTCGAGAACACAACCTGCGCAGTTTACAACCACTCGCGCTCTATCCCGCCGATTCAGTTTTTGTGAATGGCTATCTGACGACCCCGGGCGCTCCGGCTCCGGAGGTCTGGGGCATGATCCAAGACCTCGGCTTCACGATTGAAGTGAATTATCAGCAGCCGGTGGCGCATTAACGAAGCACAACCGCAAACCTCGCTAAGTTATCCCGAAGACGATAACCCCGAGCCTTTTCAGAGATTGTCAGGCGTACACTCCGCAGAATGGCCAGGGCGGCTCGAAAAGCCGCCAAGATGTATGGGACACCGATTCTACGTGTGGGAAAACGGCAAAGTGGTGGCAAAGAAGCCTTACGCTTTTCTCTCCGATCCCCAGATCTATCGTGGAGGCTGACAACCCTGACGGTAAGCCGCTTCAATATCTTCGCCCAAACCCAGCCAACCTCCCAGATCGATAATCTCACCCATCTCTAGGTTCAGAAGCTTTGATGACGGTAACGCGTTAGCAAGGCGCGATGGCTTCTCCGCAGAGCTGATGACCTGGATCGATTCAAAACCTAGCTGTTTTCTCACTCCTCATGGGGCTTCTTGACCTGCAGAAATCGGTAAGCGACATCCTCAACCTTTCGTCTATTCCTAAACTATTTTGGGGCTAGGGTTCTACCCCGTTTCCACGGACAGGTGAGTGAAGAGTTTTTGCGCCTCTTATTGGAACGCCAGTCTCCGCCGTTGCCGGGGATTGTGCCAGCGTTCGATGTCATCAAAGATATCCGCTCTGACTTCGGCCCTGGTCCGGTACTGTCGTCGGTTCACGCGTTCGCGCTTGAGGATGCCAAAGAAACTTTCGGCCGCCGCGTTGTCGGCACAACGGCCGACGGCACTCATGCTACAGATGATGTGATGGGCAGCCAGAAACTGTTGATACTCCTCCGAGGTACACTGACAGCCCCGATCGGAGTGGAGAAT